>TBL_comb47_HYPODRAFT_10000225_pt1 | contig 73663 bp, 67 predicted proteins | sample TroBogypolimnion_40_FD_10682 | JGI IMG/M metagenome (IMG submission 10682) | reverse complement strand
TATTAGTTCAAATAAAGCATTCTATTAAGGATTTTGAAATTAATCTAGGGGATAATGGAACAGATGCGGCTGTTATTATGAAACTTGGGATGAATACTCCATCTGCTTCATCATCATCATCATCATCTTCATCATCATCATCTTCATCTTCGTCTTCAACTTCATCTCCAGTATCTGAATCTCCTGCTTCATCGTCATCTTCATCGTCTGATATAGATCAGCCTATTACAAGCGAAGAAATAAAAAATATATCTAGAGTTGTAGATAGTATATATAATGATGCTATAGTATTCTTATTTTATTCAAAATCATCCGATACACCATATCCAGGGTATGGAGCAGGAGAACAAATGGAAAAAGATAAGAAGGATGAATATAAACGATTATCCGAGATAAGTCAATGGAGAAAGAAGCTTTCAAATTTTTGGGTTGCTCCATTCGAACTAGATGGACATAAATGGATTAGTGTTGAAAATTATTATCAGGGAGCTAAATTTAAGAAAAATAATCCAGCATTTTATTTACAATTTTCATTAGATTCTGGAAGCGCATTATCCAAAGATCCACTTATGTCAAAGGGGGCAGGAGGAAAGACTGGAAAAAGTAAAGGAGAACAAGTAAGGGATAAAAAAATAAATATGGATGATGATTTCTTTGGAAATAATGGAAGAGCGAATGAAGAGATGTTTAGAGCTCAATATGCCAAATTTACACAAAATCCCGACTTGAAAGAATTGTTATTAAGCACAAAGGAAGCAAAATTAATGCATCATTCTAGAGGAGTTCCGCCAATATTTTTCGAAAACCTTGTATTTATTCGTAATTATCTTAAAGGAAAAGAAGATGAATTAAGTTCTTCTTCTTCCAGTTCTTCTAGTTCAAGTTCTTCTAGTACTGGTTCTAGCACTAGTTCTTCAGAAGAACCAAATCCAGAACAAGCACAAGCACAGGAACAGGAACAGGAACAGGAACAGGAACAAGCACAGGAACAGGAAGAGGAACAAGAAGAAAAACCTATGTTTGGTACATCTTCGTCTGGTTCAATTCCTTCGTTATCAGAATCAAAATTAAAACAATTAACAAAAGGCGTAAAATTTTGATTCTAATAAAGCGAAGCTGTTTTACTCCACTTTATTAAAAGTGGATATATATATAATGATATCATATATAAATCTTCCTGTATTTATTGTTAGTTTGGCTATAGGATTATTTTTTGTTTATATTTTAGGACCAGATATTAAAAAAGTATATGTATTTCCTACTCCAGATAATTCAGGAAAAATAAAATATAAGGATGATGCTGATAATTGTTTTACTTATAAATCTTCTGAAGTGAGTTGTCCGTCAGATGAATCGTTGATTCAAGCATTTGAACCATATATAAAAGAAGAAGTAAAACCTCTTTTTTAAATAATAAATGATACTATGGATTTATTTTATATAATTTATTTTGTTGTTACAAAAATCAATATCTATTATTTTAACATTATATATAACATATTAGTATATAAAATAATATGTTATTTAACACTCCTCTTCATCTTCATCTTCATCTTCATCTTCATCAATTCCAAGAAATCTATTTATAGAATATATTATTTTATTATTAAGTTCTGTATTAAATGTATCTTTATTGTCATATTTTTCTAATACTTTTTTTCTTTCACTAGGTTTTTTACATTCTTCAATCTTGTTTTTAATTGAAATAAAAAAATTATCAATATAACTGGGAAAAGAGTGAAAATTTTCATATTTACATCGTATAAAATCTATAAAATCCATTGACGACTTCTTTATTTCTTGGGGACAAAATTCTCTCCAATATTTATAAAAATTATATATATAATTACTTTCATTTATAAATTTATCTATTAATTTATCTTTAATAAATTTTTTACAATAATCTAAAATACTAGTTGTCATATCCCATTTAATATAATAAGGTTCTTCCAAAGATGTCGTGAATATCACTATAGTAATTATTTTGTTATTAAATCTTTTATAATCATCCTTTATTTTTTCTTCTTTTATTTTTTCATAAACGGAATTTAGTTCTGTTTCTGTATCAGGTATTTTAAGATTCATAACAAAATATGTATCACAAATACTATCCAATAATATTTGATTATAGTTTAAACTATTAAATTGTGGTTTAATATAAGCTATTAAAACATTTTCATTATCATATCCAATCATATCAAACCGGTTGTTTATTTTATACTCTTTGGTTTTACCATCAAAAATAACTGAATGGTTAATAAGCCAATCTATATTTGGATATTTACAATAACACAAGTTAAAAATATTTTTTATTTTTTCTATTTCTTCGTAATGAATACAAATATATTTTTCTAAACTATCAATTTTTGTATTAATTTCATTTAAGTTTATCATATTATTAAAACATTTTTTACATAAACAATTATTATGCTGGTCTTTAACTTCTTTAGATAATTTATTAAAACTTTTACTATAAATATTTATAATATTATATATCTCATTAATATTTATATTTGTATACATCCCCTTGTCAAAAATTTCTATTAAATGGTAAAATATTATACATTCAAAAGTACATAATAATATAGGAATATCATTTTTTAAAAATAATTTTATTTTATTTAAAATATTTTCAGAAAACTCAACAATTATATTACAATATATAATATATTCGTTTCCTTGTGATATTTTTAATATAGGAATATATTTACCATCACATTCGGTATTTTTGAAACTTTTATTATTTTTAGATAATTTTATATTGTATTTTTTCCACGAGTCTTCTTTTTTGATAATATTATTTCTACCTAATTTTTTAATTATAGTAAATAGTTGTCGTCTCTTTATGCTATTATTTTTATCATTATTCATTATTTCTAATTCTATTGTTGTTTTTAATGCAGCATATCTAATATTATGATGAGACATATCAATTATTTTTTTTTCATTCAATTCATCATTAATAATTATCAAATCTGCCAAATCAATCAAATTTTGTTTAAAATATTCATAATTTTCTTGAGTATTATATTTTAAAGTACGATAATTAATATTTTTTGAAATATTAAATCTAGGTTTTAAATCATTACGCAAATTATTTTCATTAATATATTTATGAATTTTTTGAGAAATATCATCAGTACTATCAATACGTATATATAATTTTTCTTTCATTCTTGTTATTGCTACATGAAATAAAGAATCATATAATAAATTTCCAGTTTGATGACTAAATAATTTAAGAGAACTTTCACTAATTCCTATTACAAATACAACATTTCTTCCATCTCCCTTTGAAGAATGAATTGAAACTATACGGGTTGATCTTTCAGATTCAGATAAATTTATTGAATTTCCTATTTCTGATTTATGAAATATAGCATATCTATGAAAATCATCATTAGTATTTTTATCAGTCCAATAACTTTCTATAGCAATTGTTAATGCATCCACTAATATATTAGTTTGTGTAAATGGTGTAACTATTAAAAAATCTTCAGGAAGACGATTATTTTCCACTACTTCTTTTATATAATAATCCATAATTTTATTAACTTCCACGTTAATTATATCTCCAAAATCATCTGAATGTTGATATAATAATAAATTTATATTTTCACCATCAATAAATGTAATCGGGTTTACTATAATTGGACTAATTTCGGTATATGGTTGAATTTGTTCAAGATTATATTTATTAAAAGGAATTACGCTATTAACAAATTTAATTAATTCCGGGTCAGTAAATCTTCTACAAATATTAGAAAATGGGTATATAATTTTATTGATAAATGGAAAACTATTTTCCAATAAATAAGTAAAAGCATTATATTCATATGAAATACTTTGTAATTTATCTCCTACACTATAAACATCAATATATTTATTTCTCATTATTTGTATAATTGCCTTTGCATAACCTTCTGTTAAATCTTGTGTTTCGTCTATAAAAAAGCAGGATTTTTTATTTAAAACAGAAGGTATTCCATACTTTATTATTCCTGATGATGTAGTTTCAATATGTTCATTTATAATTGAATTCACTAATCCTTCAAACAAATCAAATTCTTTATGAGATTTATCACCTAATGTATATACTAATGAATCTATTGTCCCAATAATGATTTGACAATCTTGATTACTTTTCTCATTATGATAATGAATAATATATTTTTTACCAATATTTTTCGGTTCATCAATTATTTTTAAATATTTTAAATTTCCATTAGCAATCTGATCTTTAAATTCTTTATAAATAATATCTTTTGCTGAATGTTGTTTAGTATTCATTATAAAATAAGTATAGTGTTCAAAATTGGGATCTTCTAGCATTTGCATAATTCCAAAAGTTTTACCATTTCCTGCTCCTAGTTGTTTAATATATAAATTGCATTGAGGGGGCTCATCTTTATCCCATAATTGTATACCATTCAATAGACTATCTATAAAATCTTGTTTTAATTTTGGTTCTTGAACATCTATCATATGGCTTTTAACATTTAAAGGATAAATCTTATAAATTTGTTCTTCTATATCAATATAAATATATTCATAACCGGTAAAGCTTTGATATTTCCAAAAATCCGTATTGAATTCCAGATATACTCTGTTACTATTAGTTAATTTTTTACTAATAATACCAGTATTTCCATCTATAATCCAAATTACTTCTTTATTATGTAATTTGTAATCATTTTTACGATTATTTACTTCTTCTGTTGTAATTTGACTGTGTTGAATTTCAACTATTTGATTATATGTTTCTATTAAAATATCGGCTCTTCTATTTTTTATTTGTTCTGTGGATTGTTTTAGAAAATTTACTTCTGTTACTGGAAAATTACCTTGCCATTCGATATGCCAATTTGTCATATTATTTCCACCAATATCTTCAGGGTTTTTATGTCTAAAATGTGGTTTATTTTTTTTACCATTAGCTAAATATAATTCGTGACCAAATCTACAAGATATTGGTAGTCGACTGGAATCTATATATTTAGTTATATAGATATATTCTTCTCCTATATATGCATATTGAGATTCGCAACACTTATTACATAATGTGTTTTTATTTGAGTTCATTATGTAGTTATCTTAATGGTTAAGATATAATAATATGTTTAAGTAGATTTATTTAAACATATAATTATATTCATATATTGTATATGCACTTGTCAAAATTTATTCATACTGAAACCGGAAGAACTATAATGTCTATATTACTGGGACTTGGTTTAGCAAGTCTTTTTAGAGAAGTATGTAAAGGGAAAAATTGCGTTATATATGAAGCACCTGAGATGAAGAATATTGAAGGGAAAATATATAAACATAATGATAAATGCTATAAATTTAAACCAGAATCATCGAATTGCTCAACCTAAAAAGGTTGATCCAAACTCAATCTTTATAATAAATGTAAAAGGTTTATCCACAACGAAGCGATACAACTTCGTTCTTTGCAGTTGATAGATTCAAATACAGGGGGTCGTGACCCCCTTACCCCCGCAGCTTCGCTCTTTTGCAGTTGCTATATTCAAATACTTATTCTTGAGTTTCTCTCCGTAAATATCTCAAGACATCTTTCTTAAAGAAAATATTATTTATAAATAATATTCTCAAACATTTTAGACTCTTCAAAAGAATTCGTGGAACAGCGAAGCATAGAAAACATAATAATAAGTATTTGAATATAGCAACTGCAAAAGAGCGAAGCTGCGAGGGTAAGGGGGGTCACGACCCCCTGTATTTGAACTTAGCAACCATAATTTAGCAATTATAAAAAGAACGAAGTTGTTTGGTTCAACCTTTTTACATTTTATTGTAAAGGTTGAGTTAGGGGTTTATATAATTATTATATTTAATTAGTATGGAATATTCGTCTAATATTAACGATTTACCTGTAAATCCTGTTGGAGGTGGAAATAATTCAAATGTTCAGATGTCTGCGACCGAATCAACATCAACCCCAACATATAATCCAAATATTAATACGAATGCGAATAATATGAATAATACGAATATGAATAATAATGAAAAGATTGGATCTTCTCCTGTTAGTTTAGACCAAACAACTATAAATCAAATTATTAACGGTCTTCAACAAGCCGGTTCAACAACCCAATTACCGTCTCGCGATATTCCGCAAAATATTCAAAATCTAGTACAAGATCCACAGATTCATCCTGATTATATTCCAAGACCGGCATCCATGCATGATTATATAGGAGAAGAAGAGGATAATGACGGTATTATTGATGGATATAATAAAAAAATACACACGATGAATAAATTAGATGATATGTATAATGAATTACAAGCTCCTATGTTAATGGCTGTGTTATTTTTCTTATTTCAATTGCCGATAGTTAAAAAATTATTGTTTGATTATTTACCATTTTTATTTTTTAAAGATGGTAATATAAATTTATATGGTTATTTTTTTACTAGTATTTTATTTGGATTATTGTATTATATTTTATTGAAAATAATGAATTACTTTTCAACATTTTAGTATAAACTACCAAATAAATTTAGTTATTTTATCAGTTGAATTTTGAAAAACTGATAAATATAAATTATTTGAAATATCAAACACCGACATTAATGAGTTATCATATGCTTTGTATGCTGTTAAATATATTAAATTATATGAACCGTCAATTGTTTTTGTTGTATCAATCACCGCTAGATTAGTTTTATACAAAATATATAAAATATTATTTTTACATATCATACTATATACTGAACCTATTGTAGTTCCTCCATAATTAAAAAATGTTGATGGTTTATTACTTAAACCTGCTAGATAAACAAATTTCGTAATAGTTAATCCAGTAGATTTAGTAGTTGTTACGTATAAATTATTTGATAAATCTATACACATACTCTGGATTGGAGGTGAAATATCACCACTGCTAGCATCGTAAATAATATTACTACTGGTTATTGTATAAGGGAAAGCGTTAGAAGCATCTATTATAGATCCAGATATTTCATATATATAATTATAACTATAGATTATATTATTACCTCCTGCAAAATATAAATTATTATGCGAGTCAAAATTTAATAATTTTGCTGGACTATATACACTACCAGCATTACAAACAATTGTAGAAGAAGTATCTGTTGTATTTGATGTAGTACTAATTCTTGATATAACACGAGTACCGAGTCCACCTGCACTATAATAAATAAATCCAGAATTATATGTTATTGAACTAATACCAGTATCTATATGAATATCATTATTTGATGCACAAACCCACCCAGTCATTTGTCCTGATTTATTTAACTGAACTATTCTTTGGTTAGTTCCATAATTATTATAAAAATAAATATTTCCTAACGTATCACTCGTTAAACCATAAATATTATTATTTTCGCCTGATACATCACTGGTATAAAATAATGAATTTGTTACTATAGGTTGAAAAATAGTAGCTAAATCAGAACCACTTACATCATAACCAGTTTCTATTACACCTTTTGATCCATATGTAACAAATGAAGTATATGTATTACTTAAATCAATTCCCCCAACTTGATAATTGGTTGTTGGTGATATTTTACCTAATCCACCACTTATATCAACAAATGGACAAAGAACGTTTGATAAATCTATTCCTCCTACGTTATATTTTGTTGTCATTATATTATATTTATTATATTTTTATTAAACTTCAATCTTTAAATAAAATGATCGGTTGAATTAGTATAAGAATTGTAAAACACAAAAATCAGAAGCTAATGTAGGATTCATAACATAAACATACGGGATTGTAAAAAATCCTTTTTGACCCCAGTAAGATCCCCACGAATTAACACAAGTAAATGTTTGAGTATTATCATTATAACCTACCATAACTATACAATGACCTCCTTCTAAAGTTTCTGTATTTACATTTGGCATTGGTACTTTTCCGCTTTTAGCAACTAACGTTGTCATAAAACTTGAATAAATATTAATACCAAAGAGTATAGGTAATTTTAAGTTTGAAAGTGTTGATTTAAATGTGATAATATTTTGAGCTAAAAAGGAATATGTATATTTTTTGAAATATAAAGAACTTTGTAATGCTGAAAGTTGTGGTAGTTTGTTAAATAGAGCAATATTATAAGGCCATTCTGTTTCTGAACAAGCCCCGTATTTAGATATTATATTTGCAGCCCGTCTAATATCTAAACCAGAATCATCTAAAGGTGAATTGTGATCGATGACTCGACCACAATAATAATGACTTAGACGAGATATATTTACTGAATTATTTGTACATATATTAATATATTGGGAAAATGCATTTGACACACAAGCTCCTATTTGATCTTGGTCTAAAACAGTTTTAACTTTGTTTTGTAACGAAAAACTATTCAAGGATGTTTTACTTATTTTTTGCGGTACTGCCAATAAATAATCTCTCGAATCAACTAATCTGAATTTATAATTTAATTTAAATTTAGATTTTAACGAATAATCTGATTCCATTATATAATATAATTTTATTTAAATTTTATTTAAAATTATATTGTTATGATATAATAATGTCGTTGTATAATTTGTCAAAGGATTTGTCAAAGGATTTGTCAAAGGATTTACCAAAGGAAATAATAAATTTAATATTAGAATATTCTGGTAAAATAAAATATAAGAATGGAAAGTATATAAATCAATTAAATATAGATGATATGTATAATGGTGTAAAACAAATTATTCAAAAAAAAATAAATAATGTTAAACGTGTAATAGTATGTGATAGTGATGACGACGACGATGAAGACGATGTTGATAATCATACGTTTTTTGTTAATATTCGTTTTCCGCAAATAAATTGTGGTTTATATTATATATATAGTAAAATAAGTTATAATGTTAATTTTTATAGAGATAATTCTCAATTAAAATGGTATAAATTTATGTATTTATGGCTTCCTCGATATATTCGTTATTTTCATTTGAAATTTTTATATTCATTAATAAGATATATTTATAGAAAATATCCTTGTGTAATTCACTCATTCCACGAGTATGTATAGAGAGACAATCCTGCTTATTATGTTAGATTGTTGACAATTTCTAACAAATTAATCATATTTTGTATGTATTAAATAAGAGAAGAATTAAAAGAATAATGGATTAAAAAAGTTTTTTTTTGTTTTTCTTTTTGGGTTTCGTTTATTTTTACGAATTGTATTCCATTTATTATTTTTCTTTTTTTTTGAATATTTTCCTGAAGATGAAGATGAAGATGAAGATGAAGATGAAGATGAAGTATCATCTATTGAAGATGATTTAGATGATGTATCTGTCTGAATTGTTCCCGATTTTTCAGTTTCGGATGTCAAAATTATTTTTTTTGGCTGTTCTTTTCCTTTTAATTTATCTGTAGGATTGTATTTAAAAAAGTATTTTTCGTATTCTGGAGATTCCTTTTTATTTCTCAATTTTAAAAATCGTTCTGCTTTTTTTGCTCTTGATTCATTTAACGTCTTCTCGTGTCCATAACAACTAATTGAAAATCTTTTCAACAATCCCTTCTGTTTTAATCTATTAGTTTGTTGTACTTTAAATAAAAATTGTGCCATACAAAGAAGTCTATCTGTATCATAATATTCACGATTTGTATATATGAAAATTAAATAAAAATTTAATATTGTATCTATTGTAGCCACTTTAATATCTTGTCCATCAATCTTTATTTTATTAAAACTATGGCAAGCGATAGGTTCGTATAAAAAAACTATTGTATCGTTACCAAGTTTTACCTCATAATGCTTTGGAATCATATCACCGATAGCATTATGAAAAACTATTTTAATATGTTTAATACCTATATCTTCTAATTTTTCTTTAATAATTTGTGCATCAGACAAAGGTTCTTCTGATAACACGTCAAAATCTGGATATTTTTCAAATCTTTTCTTTAAATGTGGTGGCATGTATCGTGAGTATAAACTTAAAGCATATCCACCAAAAAACACAACTCCTTGATCAACAAGAGTATTTTTAACAACTTCAAATATTTCATTCTCTTTGGATTGATTTTCCATATTTCTTTGAAAATCAATTTTGTTGCAATTATTTTTACTCATAGGATAATGTTTATTTAATAAATTCATTCTTTTTAAAACTTTTTCAAATCGATCGCTATCGCCTTTCGGTCTAGAAAGTTCTTTATACATTGCCATTCTTAAAAAAGTAGCAGGAGCATACAAAATTCCCGATATTTTTATCGCCTCTCTTTTAATTGGCTCAAATAATTCTTTTGGTAAATATGTCACATCTGCAATAGGGGTATAATTAACGAATACTTTATAAGTACCCTCGTGAACTCCTGCACGACCTTCTACATCCAAAAATCCTTCTTTCACGTATAAATCACATAATTCCTTAGCATCCTGCAAAGAAGAAGTACTAAAAAAATCATAATCAGGAATCTCTAAATTTTTATCATAAAATTGGTCTTCTTTTGGTAATATATTATTAATTGCGGTGCCTCCATAACATATAAGTTGTTTTTTTCTTAAAAAGTTTTCAAGAATATTAATCATTTTCTTTATTTCTGGTGAATTCACGGTATCAACACCAATATTTTTCTGTGAATTATCTACAGCTAGACGAAGAATTGCCATCTCACATTCCTCAAAAGTCATCGTCTTATCGCATACGTCTTTTTTCTTATTATCACTATCATTATTAGTATCTTCGTCATATTCCTCCTCTTCATTATTTTCTTCTTCATCATCTTCAGTATCTTCATATTTTTTCTTCCCTCTATAATTATTTTTCTTCTTCATATATTTAACCTTTATAATAAATGTAAATATTGAAGTAGTATCGCTTCATTATGATTCTGTTTTATCATTTTACTGTAAAAATTGGATTTAGATGTTAAAGCTATAATAATCCTTGGATATTGTTCTCGGTGCAAAATTTAATAAAGGATCATTTGGAGGAGTTTCTTCAATCATAATAGGAACATACCTTAATTTTAATGGTTTCAAAGCAAAAGCATATCCAGTAGTATCAAAAAAGGTTATATTTTCTTCTAAATTGCCTTCAAGTAGTTGATATCGCATGGCAACCATTTGACATCCCATCTGTCGTGCAACAATCCCGTTAGGATTTGGAGGATTTTCACCAACATCAGGCATACAAATAGTCATATTTTTTCTATTATATTCTGTCAATTCGTCCATAGATGGGGTATAAGCGACATCATAGTAACGCAAAGCACGCATAAACATAGAATTACTTGTCATATTTACAAATTCGTAAAAATCGGCATTATCAGTAAACGCGGTATTTAATCGATCCACGATAATAACAATTTTACCGGCTAAATCTTTTAATTTTACATCACCTAGATTTCTTGAATAACAAGTTTCAGATTGTTCTGTACATAAATTATATTCATAGCTATATTCAGGACCTAATAATCTAGATTCGTTTGTCTTTAATATGGCTGCTAGATTTGAAAGCATTTTTTGATTCGTGCTTTTTATTCTAAAATGTAAAATAATTGGGTCTTTAGGGTTAGGGGCAGTACTTGTTGAAAAAGCATTAGATATTATCGTATTCATTACATCTACAAATGGAAGAGAGTTATATGTTTCTTTTATATTATCGTTATCGAGTGTTGATGTTGCTACAACTGGTATATCATCTATAGAATATATTTCCATATCTAAACCACGAACACCTTGATTAAGAATATTTTTTAATACACAACAAGAAGATCCTACATAATCATTTCTATAACTTCCACCACTACAACAATTGAATGCCGTTGATATATAATAATCCTTCAAAGTATATTCTGTACTTTTATCTGTATCAAAATTCAAATTCGTAATTCTAGTGTCTAATTTTGAATACATACTATTCATAATACTACATTCTCTAGCATCCAAATTATACATATAGTAAAAATAACACAATACACAAAAAATAACCAAAAATAACATTACAACTAAAGCATATCTGGCGAATATTTGATTTACGTTACCAGAACTTACAGCAGATACTATATTATCAGCTGTTTTAGTAATTTCATTTCCAATACTTTTTGATGATAAACTTGATACAACACTCATAATATTAATATATATAAATAAGTAATTAAATAAGTAATTAAATATAATACTCTAGTATATATTAATAATGCCTGGAGGTTTGATGTCACTTGTATCGGAAGGACAAGCAAATATATTATTAAATGGTAATCCTAGTAAAAGTTTTTTCAAAAGTTCATACTTAAAATATACCAATTTTGGATTACAGAAATTTAGATTGGATTTTGAAGGAAGTAAAACTCTTCAATTATCTGAAGATAGTTATTTCACTTTTAAAGTGTTGAGATATGCTGATTTATTAATGGATTGTTATATTTCGGTTGATCTACCTAATATTTGGTCTCCGATAATGCCTCCTTCAACTTTAAATGGAAATAATTGGGTTCCGTATGAATTTAAATGGATTGATAATTTGGGAGCTAAAATGATACGAAAAATTGAAATAACTTGCGGGAATCAAAAACTTCAAGAATTTTCAGGTGATTATTTATTATCTGCTGTTCAGCGTGATTTTTCAGGTGAAAAAAGGGCGCTTTTTGATAAAATGATTGGAAATGTTGCCGAGGTAAATGATCCGGCGAATTTTGGATCTCGTGTTAATGCTTATCCTAATGCTTATTATACGAGTAATAATGCTGGAGCCGATCCTTCAATACGAGGACGTACTTTATATATACCTTTAAATGCTTGGTTTAATTTGAAGTCTCAAATGGCTTTTCCATTAACGGCTCTTCAGTATAATGAATTACATATAAATATTACATTTAGACCAATTCAAGAGCTTTTTCGTATTCGTGACGTATTTGATTATACAAATAATTTTCCTTATATAAGTCCAAATTTTAATCAATACTATATGCAGTTTTATAGATTTTTACAAACTCCTCCTGATCTAGAACTTGGTTATGGATCTTATGCAGACGTAAGAACCTTATGGAATAGTGATATAAATTTAAGATGTACTTATGGGTTTCTCTCTAATAATGAATCAAGAGTGTTTTCTTTGAATGAACAGAAGTATATTTTTAAACAGGTTTATGAGACCTGGTATTATAATGTAACAGGAACACAAAAACTAGAATTAAATTCATTAGGTATGACTATAGATTATATGTGGTATTTCCAAAGAAGTGATGTTAATTTAAGAAATGAATGGTCTAATTATAGTAATTGGGCTTATGATTGGATGCCAAATGATATTATTCCTGCTCCAACATCTGGATTATATCCAGTAATAAGAAATGGATCAACTGTTGATATAGGACCAGGAGTCGAAATTGACGGAACATTAACAGGATTTTATATTACGCCGATTTATAATATTGAAAATACTAAAGATATTATGATTACTGCTGCTTTATTATTAGACGGTATTTATAGAGAAGATACACAACCTGTTGGAGTGTTTAATTATATTGAAAAGTATTTGAGAACTAGTGGAAATGGAATAGATGGTTTATATCTATATAATTTTTGTTTACATACAGATCCATTTGATTTACAACCATCTGGTATGATGAATATGAGTCGATTCACAAAAATAGAATTAGAAACTGTTACGATTACACCTCCGTTAAATCCTTTAGCACAAACTCTCAATATCTGTGACCCTGCTACAGGTAATATTATAGGAGTTAATAAAAATAATTGGCAAATATATCAATATAATTTTAATGTTTTGGTAATGGAAGAGCGCGTTAATTTTATAACTTTTGTGGGAGGTAATGCTGCTCTAGCATACGCAACATAAATTAGTTGAGATATACCATAACAAATACATTCGTTAAAATGGATATAAACTTAAACTTAAACTTAAACTTAAACTTAATAATATATTTAAACTACTATTGTGATAGTTATATTATTATTACTAAACAAATGTTAGACTTATTAATATTTTATATTTGTTTAATAATGTATAATAATGTATAATAATGTATAAATGTTTTAATATAAATTTAGGAAATGATGAATATGTTGAAAATTGCGAAACTATCAATAAATATCTTAATTTAAAAGAAACCCAAGAAATGTTTTGTTATAAATCTAAATTAAAGACTTTAAATACTTTAAATTTAGATAATTTAGGAACTAATATCACTTGTTATACATTTTTAAATAATTTAGACTTTAACATATTAAATTCAACTGTAATAAATACAAAAAATAATATTTATGTAGATTTTTTAAAGTTTATATCTGTTAGATTACATAATAACGATAATTACAAGGTATGTATAAAAGACTACCGTAATATAAAAAAACATATTATTGATAGTTGTAATAAAAAACTACAACGTGATATATTACACGTTAATCATAAAACTTGTTTTATATTATTAAAACAAATACTTACTAGTTGTCCCGAAAGATTTAATAATCTTAAAATAAATAAAATACTTTCTGTACCATTTGAAAATAATGACATAATATATTGTTATTACACGATAAAATATAAAGAATATATAAAATCTTATAAAATAAATTATATTTTAGTAACAGACGAATAATTATCATTCATTACAATTATACATTTAATTGTAAGATTTAATTGTAATAATTTGATTAGAACATCGTAGGAGATGTGAATGTAATATAAATATTTACAGTATTAAATTATTATAGCCAAATATTTATATATTTATATATTTATATAATTATAAATATGAATCAACACGAAATACTTATAATGATGATAAAAATGTTTAAAGTAATGAATCAACTTAGTAATTTTGACAATATATATTTATTAAAAAGAAATAAAATAATTACTAAAATAGTAACTCATTTTTTAAAAATTAATAATAATAACAGTTTTTTTATTATTAAAATTGATAAAAAATTATTAAATTTAATAAATAAATTTAATGTTTTACAAAAAAAAGAAGAATTATTACACAATAATTTTTTATATGATGAAGATTCTGGTAACGAAAAGTCCGATAATGAAGAGTCCAATAACGATAATTCCGATGATGAAGAAGACTCGAATAATGAGACATCTGATAATGAGTCATAAGTATATATTTTCTATACGATTTCAAAATTATTCAATTATAAAGAANTATATGTCAGAAAACTTTATAATTATTGTTAATGTATGAATTACAATAATTATAAATTTAAAGATGATTGAAGATAATAAATTTATAATAATATAAAGGCTTCAACATTTGAACGAATGTCTTATAAATACTTATTAAATATCATAAAAATTATAATATTTAATTACTTTTCTTATAATATATATTATAAGAAAAGTAATTAAAGAGAATATACTAAATACTATTATAATGGATGGAATCGAAAGCAAAAAAGATTACATTTCCATCGATGAAGCAAGTAAAATTACTGGATTGTCAATTCAAACAATTCGTAAGCTTGGGGATAAAAAGCAAGTTAAGTGCTTTAAAACACCTTCCGGGCACAGGAGATTTGATAAACAAGACTTGGAAAAATTTTGCAATCCTGACTCTATTAATGAGAAAGATCCCGAGAATCCAAAAATTAACTATATCTATACTAGGGTCTCTTCCAAAAAGCAACTGGATGACCTTTCTAGACAAGTTGAATACATCCAGCAACGAAAACCAGAATATGCTTCATATACAACTATTTCAGATATTGCTTCAGGAATTAATTTCAAACGAAAAGGATTACAAACCATTTTGGACTCCTGCATACAAGGAGTTATCGGAGAAGTTATTATTGCCCATAGAGATAGATTATCCCGTTTTGGATTCGACCTCATTAAAATCATCATCGAAAAAGCAGGCGGTGCGATTACCATTCTTGACGATGAAAAAAATAAAAGTACAGGACAAGAACTTGCAGAAGACTTACTATCAATTATCCACATTTACAGCTGCAGCAAATGGGAAAAAGAAGCTATAAAGTCAAGCAATCTAAAGGCTCTGAAAATCAAGATGAAACCATCGAATCAACAGAGGAAGATCATTGATGAGTGGATCGATACAAGCAGGTATGTTTATAACAAAACAATCCATTTAATAAACAAGGGACACCCTGTTAATCATTTCCAGTTACGAGATAAGCTAGTAACAGAAGACACAAAGAAAAACAATAAAGAATACAAGGATTTTATAGTAGAGCTTCAAGAATTAACCGATAAGAAAAAGCTTCTCAATAAAGAGCTATTACAAAATAAAAAAGATATAGCAAAACAACAAGAATTAATTAAACAAATTGAAATGCAAGAGAAATTAATTATTGATAAGAAAAAATCTAGGAATGAAATAATAAAGACATTAGCAACTGAAAAAAATACAGGGATTAAAGAATGGGAATTTAATACACCTAAAGCAGTTAGGGATGGAGCTGTTAATGATGTTTGTAAAGCATATAAAACAGGATTTACTAATTTAAAACTAGGAAATATTAAGTTTTTTAAAATGCATTATAAGAAAAAAACTAATCCAGATAAATGTGTTTGTATTCCAAAAAGCCTTGTAAAAAATAAGAATGGTATTATTCATTTATCATCTCATTTTTTCAAGGAAAATTGTAAATTCAAAATGGGAAAGAAAACATTAAAAAAGTATAAAGATTTAAAAATTGATAATGATACAAGAATAGTAAAGCAGAAAGATACATATTATTTAATCGTTCCTATTCCAGTTGAAGAAATTCCTAAGAAACCCCTTGTTAATTATTGCGGAATAGATCCAGGGATTAGAACATTTATGACTTCTTTTGGAAATAATGAATGTATCGAATACCATCATAATGAGGAAGCTATAAAATCATTAAATACCAAGATAATGATATTAAAGGAATTGCGATGTTTAAAATTTCGTAAAAGAATATTAAAAGCAAAGCTGAATAGAATAGAAACAAGAAAGAGCAATTTAATAAATGAATTGCATTGGAAAGTTATAACAGATTTATTAAATAGAAATGATGTTATTTTCTATGGTGATATCAAAAGCCACGATATCGTTAAGAACAAACATAATCGAACCTTGAATAGAAACATGAATGAATTGAAATTCTATAAATTAAAGGATCGTTTATTGTTTAAAGCAACAGAAAAAAATAAAAGAATTGTTCTGGTTAATGAAGCATATACATCTCAAACTTGTAGCTTTTGTGGTTCTATGTATAAGCCTGGTTGTTCCAAGGTTTATGATTGTAAGAATTGCAATAGAAAAGTTGATAGAGATATTAATGCCTCCAAAAACATTCTAATGAAAGGAATCTTAAGCATTTAAGACTTTTAACCGATTGCGTTCCTTGTCGGTAAGAGAAACATATAAATCTTACATTTTCTATAGGAAGTGTAAATTTAAAAAATCTTATATTTTCAAACGAATTTATAAGGATTTATAAGGTTTTTTGGAACGGTATAAATAAGTTATAATTATATTATTAATTACTATAATATATGTTTATAAAAAATAAAAATAAAATTAAATATAATAATATTAATAATATTATTAATAATTATAAAAATAAAGTTAATTGTATTAATAATACGAGATATGAGCATGAGATAATTGTGGTTGGGACAACAGGGACAACTGGATCAACAGGGACAACTGGATCAACAGGGACAACTGGATCAACAGGGACAACTGGATCAACAGGGACAACTGGATCAACAGGGACAACTGGATCAACTGGAAATGTAGGATCAGTTATACCACCGGGACTAACAGGATCAACTGGTGCTAATGGATCGACTGGGTCTACGGGATCAACAGGAGTAACTGGAGTAACTGGAGTAACTGGAGTAACTGGAGTAACTGGAGTAACTGGAGTAACTGGAGTAACTGGAGTAACTGGAGTAACTGGAGTAACTGGAGTAACTGGAGTAACTGGATCAACCGGAATAACCGGAATAACTGGATCAACAGGAATAACCGGGTGTACAGGATCAACAGGAATAACCGGGTGTACAGGATCAACAGGAATAACCGGGTGTACAGGATCAACAGGAATAACCGGGTGTACAGGATCAACAGGATCAACAGGATCAACAGGAGTAACTGGATCAACAGGAGTAACTGGATCAACAGGAATAACTGGATCAACAGGAATAACCGGGTGTACAGGATCAACAGGAATAACCGGGTGTACAGGATCAACAGGAATAACCGGAATAACTGGATCAACAGGAGTAACTGGATCAACAGGAGTAACTGGATCAACAGGAGTAACTGGATCAACAGGAGTAACCGGGTGTACAGGATCTCATTTAATTTACATAAATACAAATATTATAGATATTAAATATACGGGATTATTTAGTAACCATAATATTTGTATCCATAACAAGTAGTCAGATTAAATATCATAAATCAATTCAAAATTTATTATAAATGAATAGTCCATCATATTTAAATCTATTAAATCATTATATTTATCCAATAATTTAACTTCTATTTTTTTAATATCTATGGGTCCAAAGTATTCTCTCTTTATACTAGTTATATTATTTTCAATACAATTCGAGTTATAGTCTATTTTTGCTAAAATATTTCCATTATTATAACTATTATTATCAACTGAAATAAATTCAGATGAATTATTTATATAATTATCTTTTAATGTAAAATATAAATAATTATTGTTGTTGTAAAACACCCCTTCTGACGTGATTTCATTACAATTTATATATTCTATATTTCTAAACCCCAATATCCATCCTAAATTTTTATAAATAACCTTATTTTTTGTTTCCGATGTTATAAAATAAATATTAAATTTATTTATATTATTACTTATATAAGTTCTATTATTATTTGGATCTATATTTACTTTAAAGTTAGTCGTATTTAAAATTAAATTAATTTTATTTTGAATTATTGATGATAATTCTTGTGAATTATAATTTCCAATCGGTATTTTTATAAAATTTGATACATTTGTATTTGATTCTTTTATAAAAAAACAATTATTATTATCATTTAATAAATATATATCAGGAATATTTATTGACTCTAATTTTATCGAAGTTACATTTTTTAAAGTATATAATAAATTAAACGAACAATTTGTAATGGTTTCTGTATTATTTATATTACGAAATATAGTATTAAATGACATATAAATGTTTTTACTCCTTACTCTTAATTTATTTAATGAACCAACTGCTACATTTGTATTAAAACAATTAATAGGGTTTTTATTTTCTATACCCTTGTCTATACTATTTTCTATACTATTTTCTATAGACTGATCTATTATTTTATTTTTTTTTGTATTAGTTAAATATTGTATAATTTTAAGTTTGGATTTTTCAAAAAATAACAAAACATTATTAATCAATTCAGGCTCTTGATAATTATCTAGCTGTATTATTGATTTTAAATTTATATTTAAAATATCATTTATAGTATAAGTTTCATTAATATTATATATAATTAATAATTCGTCGATTGTATAAGCATCTATATTAAAATCCATAATAAATAATATGTAGTTTTAAATATTATTTATTAAACTTTATTTGTTATAAAATATACTTTTATAACAAATTAAATTAACGACAATAAATAAATATATAATATCATTTCCGACGATATTGATAAAACCGCATTAGTTTGTAATGGGTCATTATTTATATTATTTAGATCGCTTGTAGAAGATGACTCATTTTGTAATATGGAATACATAATTGAGAAATCATCAAAAACAGAAGGTTTTGAAATATTTCTACCATTGGATATTAGTGTTAGTTTCTTAAGTAATTTTATTTTTGTAAATATTGATTGTACACTTTTAGGTAAAGTTAAAAAAACATTATTATATTTATTTGTCTGTGATTCAGATAAAAAACATTTGGAAAAATTATGATTAGTCAATTTAGTTAATAATTCATCCCAATTTTTATATATTAAAAAAGTACATTCATAATCATATTTTTTAAGTATTTTTGAAACTTTAATAATATTAACATCGGTATTTTTATGACAAATAATAAAAATATTTATATTATAATCTGTTGGATATATTTTTTTAATTTTATGTCTTAATTTCTTTATATAACATTTGTAGTTAGTATGACAATCAAATACAGATAAAACATTTATATTTTTTGAATATATATTCATATCACCATCATCATCTGTAAACATATCATTAAAATTATTTTTAAACAGTATATCTCTAAATAAACTACAAGGTTCTTCAATTATATTAAATTTTTTTTCCCTTATATTTGTAATAAAATAATCCATTGTAATATTAATAAATATTATAATTAATAAATAATTATAATATAATAATATAATAATTATATTTTCATACCTATGATGAATTAAAATCGTCAATTTAATTCATTATATTATATATTACTTCTTTTGAATATTGTTGTAATAATAATTCGTCAAAATTTAATAAAAATCCAATAGATGAATGTATCATTGTGAACGATAATAATATTTGTATCATATTATCTTTTATAGTACAAGTTTTATTAACAATTGTGTTATATTTATTTATTAATTCGTGAAAATATTTTTCATCTATTTTACCACTTTTTATGGTAAAAAATAAATTAAAATACATATCGTAAATTTTATCTAATATGTCGTCAGTATATTCATTTATATTTAATTTATGATGAAAAATAATATCGTTGCATATATTTATAAATTCTATTTTATTTATATCGTCGGAAGAATACATAATTTTACAAATTTTATATAAAGATTTTTTTGTATGATCTGTTTGTTCGATATACATACCAAAATCAATTATACCTACTTTTAATTCATTAGTATCAGATTTCATATATATTATATTACCTGGATGTAAATCTGAATGAACATAGGTCATAAAACATATTTGAGGTATACAATATTCTAATAAAATTTTAGCATAGTTTATTTTTTCATTTTCGTTTATTTCATAACAAGATTTTCCATCTAAATATGTCATAACAATAAATCCAGGATTAATCAAATCATCTTCTTGATTTAATACTTCGGGTATAATAATATTTGATGATAATTTATTTATTTCATTATATGTTTTTTTAATCACATTAATTTCATTTTCAAAATTAACTTGATTCTCAAGATATTTATTTGAAGTTTTTAAACTTTTAATACAGCTTAATAATTTATGATAACCTGGAAAAGGATATAATATTACATCAAATAAATTATATAAATAAACAATTTCATTAAAACCGTATTTTATTTTATTTTCAATATTATGTTTTTTAATTTTTACAATTATATCTTTACCAGTATTTATTTGTATTCCTTTATATACAATTGAAATCATACCAGAATTTATAGGAATTGTACTTGATAATTTAATATTATATTTATTTAATATATTTGATAATATATTATTATTTATATCATCCATATTAATATTTGTATTGTTTGTACATTTTTTAAATAAATTACTTATTTTATTTGAAAAATAAGTATTTGATGATAACGATTGGAAAATTTTTATAAATAATATATTATGATTTATACATTTATTTAATAATAATATTATAAATTCGTCATATAAATTTTTCATTTTATCAAATATAAACATTATAAGTTATGTTATATTATATTATATTACATTTAACTATATTTATCCTAAATATTATATTCAGATATATAACTTTAACATTCCATAATATGCTAACAAAATTATATTATTTGTAAATTTTTTATTATATACTAATATTTTTACAGATTGTGTAGGTTTAGGTCATAATGTTATATTTAGAAATATTAGTTTTAATTAGTATAAATTTATATATTTTAATTATATAATGAATGATTGTAATTCTTCAATTATATATCAAAATAATGGATTAATATGTTGTACTGGAGATACGGGATGTACAGGAGATACGGGATGTACTGGATATACTGGATGTACTGGATATACGGGTTGTACTGGATATATATGTTGTACTGGAGATACGGGTTGTACTGGATGCACAGGATGCACAGGATTAACAGGAGACACAGGATGCACGGGATGCACAGGATTAATAGGAGACACAGGATGCACAGGATTAACAGGAGACACAGGATTAACAGGATTAACAGGATTAACAGGATGCACAGGATTAACAGGATGCACAGGATTAACAGGATGCACAGGATTAACAGGAAGCACAGGTTCAATAGGATGTACAGGATATTCAGACCACGATCATTCAGACCACGATCATTCAGGTCACAACCATTCAGGTCACAACCATTCAGGTCACAACCATTCGGATCATGACGCATATATAACTAACTTTTTAGAATATATGGGACATACTGGACACACAGGTTGTACTGGACATACTGGACATACCGGACATACTGGACATACTGGACATACTGGACATACTGGACATACCGGTCATACAGGACATACCGGACATACCGGACATAATGATATGTGTAAGAAAACAAAAAAAAAGTATAAAAATAAAAAAGTAAGTTCATCTGATTCTTCCGATTCTTCCGATGAATCAGATTCTGATTCATCGGATTCTTCTGTATTGTCATCTAAGAATAAACTAAGATATCGTAAATGTAAACTAAATAAAGATTCTATTATTAACAATAGAAACATTAACCATAAAATACAGGACGAATCTTCTGATAATTCTGATACTTCCGATACATCCGATACTTCTGATTCTTCTAGTTCATCTGATTATTTTGGATTATCTAAGAATAAATCAAAATATATTAATTGTAAAAAAAATAAAAATAAAAATAAAGATAAAAATAAAAATAAAGATAAAAATAGTTGTAATAAAGATAAAGATAGTTGTAATAAAGAACGTTCTGAATCACACGATTCTTCTTCTAAGTTATCAGATGATACCGAATCTTGTAAACCAACAGACGAAGTGGAATCTTGTAATTCAACCAATCATAATACATCTCATAACAAATGTAAAATAAAAAATAAAGATACTGATGTGTATGAATTTTTAAACAAAATATCATCTAAAAATAAAAAATTATTAATTAAATATAAACGCATAATTAAATATATAGTCGAATATGAAAAATTCATAAAAAATATATTCAATACAAAACATAATATGATTGATAATAACTTCATAAAAAAAATATTTAATACAAAAAATAATATGGTTGATGATAAATTATTAAAAAAATTATTTAATACAAAAAAAAATATGGGTGATAACTTCATAAATGATTTAATGAATATGTTTAATTTAAAAATTTAGGAATTACATTTAAGTTATAATTTGTATAAATAAATATAAATATAAATATATTTATGGAATTTACAACATTAAATAAAAAGGAACATAATATTAAATATATACTAACACCCGATTTGTATAAAAAAATTAATGATATATGTATAATAAAGGATGCTAATATAATAGATGTATATATAAAAAAAATTAATAAAAATAATGATAATATTATATTAGATTATGATTATGAAATAATTGATAATCATAATATTAAGATAAAAATAATTTTTAAACATTTATTTAAAAAATTAGATGAATTGCAAAAATATGTTAATTTTAATATAAAAATTAAAGAAAATAAAATAATTATTACAAATAAAGATACCAATTATTTTTCAGAATATACTAATATAGAATTATTACCTATAAATAATATTTCAATTGAATACAAAGAGGCTTGTAATAATGTTTTTATTAAATATTTTACAGATCAAGATTTAGATACTTATAAAAATAGTTATTTATTAACTGATTTTATTAAAGAAATGTTTACATCAATTGTTAATAATTTCAACAGTTAATAATCATTTATAATTGAATTTTACGTTATCTTAAAAATATACGATATAAAATTATACATTTTATTTTTATCGATGTGTTTATTTTGTCCATCGACAATATTAATTGTATCTAAATTAGAAATATATTCATATATTTGTTCATCTGTTATGGACGACTCATTATTTTTTACTACGGGTTCGTCTTTGTGGTCGTCGCAAATATCATCAATCATATTATTAACAATATCACGAATATCTGAATGTATTTTTGTATCTGTTATACTATAATGTTTTTTAAATCCATAATCGTCTACATCATCGGCTTCATCACATCCTCGAAAGTTATAGTTTAAATTTTTAAGAATGGTATTTTGATCTCTCTTTATTTTTATAACAGTTGAATAAAATTGTTGTGTAATTTTACCAATTGTTTTGATTTCTTCTGTGTGACAGTTAATTGTATCTTTTAGTTTATTATTTGCTTCTTTATGATATAAATAATATTTATAACTTAAACTTAATATAGAATATAATCCTATAATATACAAAATTGGGTTAGAACCATTATTATAAATATTTAATTTCATCAATAATAAACTCAACCTTTAAAAAATGTTGATCCAAACTCAACCTTTAATAATAAATGTAAAAGGTTGGTCCAAACAACTTCGTTCTTTTCTAATTGCTATATTCAATTACTTATTATTAGGGCTTCAACGCTTTACTATTCCACAAATTCTTTTGAAGAGTTAAAATGGTTGAGAATATTATTTATAAATAATATTTTCTTCGGGAATTGGGGTCTTGAAATAATTCACGGAGAGAAAGACTCGAGAATAAGTAATTGAATATAGTAATTAAAAAAGAACGAAGTTGTTTGGATCAACCTTTTACATTTTATTATAAAGGTTGAGAGTTAGCGGCAGGAGGAAAATTTTCTTTGAATTCTCCTGTTAATGATACAGATTCTGGATAGCTAGGAAGAAATGGTAATGTATCAATTGATGGATTATAACGTTTATCATATAATTCCATACCCATATTAGCACTTTCAGACCAAATATTATGACCTAAATACATATCAACAGGAGTGTTTTTTGAATTAACTAGTTTAGCATTAGTTCCTATATCAGATGTTAGAACTGAATACGTAGGAGTAAATCCGTTAGTTAATTTTCCATTTTCATTATTTCCAGGAACATCTGATCCACCGTCAACCGAATATACATTTCCCATATCTTGACATCCATAACAATCAATATCGGTAGAGCATTGACCTCCGCTGATAGAACAAATATTTCTTGGATTACAAAAATTTTGACAAGATGTAGTTGTATTAATAGGTAAATTGACTGTATAAGATTTATTTGTATTTAAATAATTAGAAAATGATTCAATATTATTTTGCATAAATGTATAAAATAATAATGCTAATATAACAATAATACTAACAATAATGTAATATTTCATTATAATATTTGGAAAGAAATAAAGAATTTGGTTTAGTAAATAAAGCGTAATTTTTTCTATAGTTATTTTAATATGTCAGACGCAAATTATTCTGGAACAGATACATCAGATAATACAACAAAAACGGAAACGGAAACTAATCCAACAAATGTTTTTTTTAGTGCTTTATTTCAGCAGATAGTATGGATAATAATTTATATTTTTGTGGGTGGATATATGTTATATTGTTCAAAAATATCTCTAACAGGGTTAATGCCTATGGATGTGGAAATAATGCCATATTCAAGTAATAATCCAAAAGCAACACTAGGAATAGAACCAGTAATAAATATAAATTATGTAAAAGAAACTGATGAAACATGGAGTAACAAAATATATTTTCCTTATACTTATAATAAAGAATTGATCGATAATTCATTTATTATTGGAATAGGTTCTAGTAGAAATTGGATAGAAAGTTTGGATAGTAACGCGTATACATATTATTTTGGATCGATATGGCAACAAATGACATCCACATATATTCAAATATTATTTGGATTCTATGGTTTTTTGAATGGAAGTGTTATAGAAACCTTAATAGTATTTGGGGGTCCTTATATTATATTATATGTATTATTTTTTATTAATATTATAGTGGGGTTTTATGGTGTGCTTTTATATTATTTATATATACCAAAATTATTTTCTCAAAAGGAATGTGTTATAATTAAAATTGGGACTATGAGTGATACACCATCAATAGCATTAGTCGGAGGATCAGGAGGATCGGAATCAGGAGATGGATCAGTAACAGGTTCTGAATCATTGGATAGTGGAAACAACTCTGAATATCAGGATAATAAAAATCAAAAGTCTATTGTGAATTGGAATGATACCCCACCTGAAGGTAATGGTGGGTTTGGAGATAATTGGTTTATAACCATTATGGTTATTTTAATTGTTTTATTTGCTTCTATGTTTGGAAGTTTATTTATTATTTTGTTTTTTTTAATAAGAGCTAATTTGAGTGCATTATTGTTGCCATTATTTATGAAAGCTCAAGAAATTAGTAGAGGTGATTATGAAAGATTATATCAAGATACAAATGTAGATAAACCTTTAAATAAAGATATAGAACTTATGGATAAAGACGATGAAAATGCTATACGAGCGGCTACAAATGTATCTATGGAGAGACCACACGAGTATGATAAAGATGAAGAATATACATATTATACTGTATTAGAACATATACTAAAATATAAAAAACGAATTATTATGTTTATTGTTTCTTATTATGTATTAATTGATTCATTTTTAAGTTTGGGTGCATACGGAGGTCTTTTAGCAATTGTTGGTTGTATAATAATATATATATTTTTTCCAGATATTTATAAAAGTTATAAACCAAATACATCTGATGATCCTCTTATTGACAACGATGATAATTTAACTCCTGCGTCAGGTATATATAATAATAAGTTTATTAAAGATGTATCGTTACCTAAAAAAGATCGTTGTGCTGAAATTAATAATCATACCAAACAACCAGGATTTTTTGGAAGACTATTAGATTTTTTAAAATCTCAAAAAGGTGAAGATGAAGAAGTTGGAGAGAAAGATCAAGAGAAAATAGAAGAAGTTGGAGAGAAAGGTGAAGATGAAGAAGTTGGAGAGAAAGGTGAAGATGAAGAAGTTGGAGAGAAAGGTGAAGATGAAAAGAAAAGTGAAGATGAAGGTGAAGAGAAAAGCGAAGATGAAGAGAAAAAGAAAAGTGGTGCTGGAGGCGGTCCTTAAGAAGATAGTTTATGAATGATTTAAAATATAAAAAAATTAGAAAAATAATAGAGTTTAAATAAGTATTAAATAATGTTAATAATCTATATGGCATCGAAAAAAAGTGTTAAAAAATTTCCATTTGTGAGTATTTGTACTCCAACTTTTAATAGAAGACCGTTTTTTTCTATGATAAAAAAATGTTTTAATCATCAAACATATCCAAAAAATAGAATGGAATGGATAATAATTGATGATGGAACAGATAGTATAGAAGATCTGGTAAAGGATATTCCGCAAGTAAAATATTTCAGATATGAAGAAAAAATGAATTTAGGTAAAAAACGAAATATAATGCATGAAAAATCCAAAGGAGAAATAATTATTTATATGGACGATGATGATTATTATCCACCCGAACGTATTGCACACTGTGTTGAAAATTTAAAAAATAATCCAGGTGTGATGGTGGCAGGATCAAGCGAAATGTTTATATATTTCAAGCATATAAATAAGATGTATAAATTTGGACCATATGGACCAAATCATTCTACGGCAGCAACATTTGCTTTTCGTCGCGAATATTTACAAAAATCAAACTATGAAGATGGAGCAGCTTTAGCTGAAGAGAGACATTTTTTAAAGAATTTTACAACTCCGTTAGTGCAAATGGATCCCATGAAGACTATTTTAGTATTTTCACACGATCATAATTCATTTGATAAAAAAGCATTATTGGAACAAGCACCTAATCAGTTTGTTAATATATCTGACAAAACAGTAGACGACTTTATAAAAGATCCAGAAATAAAAAAGTTTTTTATGGAAGATATAGACGATCTATTGAAAAATTATGAGCCCGGACATATTAAAAATAAACCAGAAGTTTTAAAACAGATTCAAGAAATGAAAATACAAAGAGAAAATATTATGAAAGAACAGCAGATGCAACAGTTACAACAGATGCAACAGCAACAACAACAGCAATTTCAAAATATTCCTCCTCAATTAGTTAGACAAATTATGGAACAAGTTAATATTAATCAGTTATTAAATACTCAAAATGTTGAACTAAAACAAAAAGTAGAATATTTAGAAAATAAACTTAAAGAAATAATAAATACAAAAATTCAACTTAAAAAGGATGAAATATAAATTATATTAAATAAATAGTTATTAAATAAATTATGTTAAATAACTATTTAAAGAGTATATAATATACTATATTATAATATAGCATATTACGATGTCGTATAGTAAAAATTATTCTGAATGGACTGAAGATAATGATATGGATACTAATTTCAGAAAAACACAACTAGAATTTAATCGTCAAGATAACGATTTTGTTGAATTAAAAAGACGAACTCTTTCAGGTGCTATTAAAAAGGTGGGGTGTTTTCGTTCAGGTTTTCAAGGATCATATATTCGTAATGCTGTATCCGGGATTAAAGATTATCGTCATAAGGTTGGATCTTTTGATGAAGATTTATATTTTAAGGTGAATGTCGCCACAGGAGAAAATGTAAATAGTTCATCTATTTTATTTTTCGAAAATCCTAAAGAATGCGAAAATCATTTTTTTTCAGTATTAAATCCAGACATCAAAGAGAAATGGCAAGAAAAATTTAATACTAGACGTATTAACAATCAACTTCTAGAATATGAACAAGAACAAAGACGTACTGTTATTGTTCATTAATCACAATAATCTTATTCGTCATGATTCTTTTCATATTCTTTTTCTTCATCAGATACTTCCTCTTCATCTTCCTCTTCACTTACCGTTTCCTTGATATAATTTTCAAGATAACGATAAATCCTATTAATATCTAGTTTGGTAATATCATAATTTTCAAATAATGCAAAAATTTCATTATCACTACTATAATTATTTTTCAAGTTGAGAAAAAACGAAAATAAATCTTTTTGATCCATACCTAATTGCTGACATAAATTTTGAATAAAAAGAGAATTATTATATTCTGTTGAATATTTTGTTAATACCTTAGTAAATCTTATTTCAACAGGATTAAATTTCGGTTTTTTCTTGAAAGTTTCGTGATATAATTTATTATTCTTAAAGGTTTTAATAAGACTTGACATCTCGTTAAATTGCCATATTTGTTTTTGAAATGTTACACGGTCAATATAATCAGCATAGCACATATTTTCTAATGCTTTTAAATAAAATGGAATACTTATTTCCTTTTTCATTTTTGCTAAAACATCGATGATATTTTCGTGCCATAATAGCCCTACAATAGTTCTATCTGTTTCATTCATTATCGTAAGATGACTTTCAATTGGATACTTATTATTTATTAATTTCTGAGTTATTTTCTTCGTATCATCGTTATATGACTTTAACTGGAATATATTTTTAAATAAATCCGGGGTTAAAATATCTGGTTTATTCTTGTAAATTTCAAGAATAGTATTCAATTTCTTTAAATCGTGTTGAACATATTGGATTACTGTTTGATTTATCGTTTCGGTTAAATTAGGCATTACTGATTTAACAAGTGAAGTCATTTGTGTAACTGATGGAATTTTTAATTCAACGACATTACAAACCTTCATCAATTCCTTTATTTTTTTATCAATATGATAATTACCTATACAAATAATAGGATTGATTGTTAATTCTTCTAGCTTCTGTTTTTTTGTTTTCTTTGGACGAATTAATTTAATTAGTGTATTGAGACCACCTTTGTCACCACTATTCATAGCATCGATCTCGTCCATAACAATTACAATCTTCTTTATTTTTTTATTAAAAATACTTAAAATATTCTTATCCGCCATATTATGTTTTGTTATCGTTTCAACGACATTTTTATTTCTTACATCACCTCCATCATATTTAATTACATCATAATCCATTTCCTTTAAAATGTTTAAAATAAATCTGGTTTTTCCAACTCCTGATTCACCGTATAAATATATCCCTTTTTTAATACTTAGGTCATTTTTATTTAATTCAAAGTTAGTTAATATTTCTTTTATTTTTAATGCTTCTTCTTCTCTATTCAATAATTTATTAATATCCAAATCGTTCATTTATATTGTTATTTAATAATGAGATAACTTTATATCAATTTCAACTCTTCCACTTTTCAAAAAAGTGGAGCCAAACAACTTCGTTCTTTTGCAGTTGCTAAATTCAAATACTTATTCTTTGGTATTCTCTCCGTGAATTCTTTTGAAGACTCTAAAATGTTTGAGAATAATATTTTCTTGATAATTTTATACTCTTCAAATATTCACGGAATAGCGAAACATAGAAAGGGAGGAGCCGACTACTCAGATGGTTGAACCTTTCTCTCCGTGAATCTAATCCAAGACTCTATTTTCCAAGAAAATAATATTTACGAATAATATTTTCTTGATAATTTTATACTCTTCAATTAGATTCACGGAGAGAAGACCAAAGAATAAGTATTTGAATTTAGCAACTGCAAAAGAACGAAGTTGTTTGGATCAACCTTTTTTAAAGGTTGAGTTGAGTTATGATGTAGTGGTAGTACACGGATCAGTTCCATTTCCAGAATTAATTCCATCCCATACTAGCCCACAGTTATTTGCCCAATTAAATTTTGCACATAAACCGGTTGAGCCTATATAAGGACTAACACTAAAATCCATTTCTGCGTGTCCAGATAGACCTAAATTGCTATTACACGTTCCAAGATCTTTAACATTAACACATCTACCGCCATTACCAGATAAATCAGTCCAAAAATCTGGACAATCTCCCAATATAGGAGGCCATGTAGTTTTTGACGAGGAATTTCTTAATGCCACAATAATTACTATAATAGTTATTACAAAAATAATACTTACAATCATAAACACACTTTTTTGAAATATTGCCATTAATATATTAATTAAATAAATTAATTAAATTTAGTATAATATATTAAATGGAATTAACTAATGGAAGAAAAATTTCAAACGGAAGAGTAGACATCGAATATCCAAGAGTAGAAGATCAGTTTCAATTTTATGATAAAATACCTGCCAAACAAGTCGCCACAATTAGAGATCCTACAGTTGGTATTTGGGATGAAAATACGATTTCAAAGATATTTTTTTCAGCTCATAATGTTGATATTATTCAAAATGGAATTCGAGCAGGTATTCATAAGAGATCAAATGGAAGATTTATTATTGCTAATCAAGATCTCGACACGTTAAGTATTATAATGAGATCAATTTATTTACAAAATTCAATAAATCAACCAAATAATATTAAAGAACAGGTTGAAGCTTTGAATAAGATTGTATTTGATTATTGTATCCCACAAATATACGGAGAATGTCAAGGATATCGAAAATATATTGAAGACGCATCTACTATGTACACACCAATAGCTCACCCAGTTTTAACTAAAAATAATGACAAAGAGTTAGTGCTTAAGCCGTGGTTTTAAATCTTCTTCTGGTATAAATCTTCTTCTGGTATAAATCTTCTTCTGGTATAAATTCAAATACTTATATTATACTTTCTCTCTATTGAAAGACTAAATGGTTGAGAATATTATTTATAAAATAATATTTTATTGTGAAATAATTCTTTAGAGTATAATTCAGGGAGAGAAAAAGATGTAAATATGTGTTTTAATTTAAACCGTTGCGTATTTATTTTATGATATTATGATATTATAATTTATGATTTATGATTTAACTATCTGATTTAGCACTAGTATTTTTAACCACTTTTTTAACTACCTTTTTAACGAGTGTAGTCGAACTAGATTTTGTTTTATGAACCGATCCTCTAGATCTATGTTCCTTGTATTTCAAATATTCAACCTTTAAAAATTCCAATTCTTGTAGCCACATCATTTGCGATGTTTGCGATTTAATGATTTCTAATTCCGCATTTTTATTACCATATTCATTTATTAATTTTTCAAACACTTCGTCGGTTACAGAATCCATCGGCATTTTAACCAAATATTTATACTCTTCATCTCCTTCAATAACATCATATCCTTTTTCTGATAACATCGCAATCACTTCTAGTTTCTTTTTTCTTCTCAAATCAATTGTCTCGTCTAAATTTTCTTTCACAAATCTAGCTTTATTTGATAACAACACCAATTCTTTTTCAATAGCATCAACCAAATAATCTTTCCTTGTTTGGTACATCATAAGTCTAGTTTCAGAATAATCATCAATAATTTCATCAACCCGAGAATACTTTTTCAATTTATCTTTAGCATCAAACAAGTGCATATTTGTTGTAGAGACCGATGTAAATAATTTAAGTAATTTTTCTAATCCGTTACACCCGTTTTCTAATTGAACGGCTTCCAATTCTTCAACCTTTCCTTTTTGAAGTATAATTGTAAAATCAATTATAGTATCACTTGACATATCATTATAATCTTTTACAACTGGCGGAATTTTCTTTCCAGCTTTGTCTGTCTGTGTATCTGTCAATTCTTCTAATAATTCTTTGAAAGTATTATTACAAAGACCTATTGGCAATTCGGTAATATGAATTTTATCAACTCCGGATTTCTCATATTTTCCTTTGATGAGAAACTTACTATCAGTTAATTTTGTAACTGTACCAGTAAATCCTTCGTAATATGGTACAAATACTTCACCGGTTTTCTTTAAATCTGGTGTCTCGAGTGATTCTTTCAAATATTGAATTATTTCTAACGGGTTATATGGTAGAATTTCGGTTGAGAATCCAGTGCCTATACCAAGCGCACCATTCACTAGTACCATCGGAATAATAGGACAATACCATAGAGGTTCAACAGGGGTTCCATCATCATTTAAATAATTGAGGATCTTATCATCAGCTTCAGGAAATATACATCGTGTAATTTTATTCAATTGAGTAAATATATATCTTTCACTAGCAGAATCTTTTCCATTTAACATTCTAGATCCGAACTGCCCATTAGGTAACAATAAATTAATATTATTAGAACCTACATAATTTTGAGCCATCCCAACAATAGCACCGTTAAGAGATGCTTCACCGTGGTGATATGCGGATTGCTCGGAGACATAACCGCTAAATTGTCCGACCTTAATTTCGCTTGTTAAATTCTTTTTGAATGCGGCAAACAATATTTTTCTCAAACTGATTTTCAACCCATCCATCAAGTTAGGAATTGATCTATCACAGTCATACTTGGAGAAATGAATTAATTCTTTATCAATAAATTCTTCATATGGAACTAATTCTTTACTAGTATCCAAATAAGAGTCTCGGTCATAAGTTTCTAACCAATCTTTTCTATCATCCGCTCTTTTTTTATTGAATACCATATCAATCGTAGTATTACTCGTCTCTCCAGTATATTCAAACCCAATCAATTTTTTCTTTTCAAAATATTCTTTAAATTCTTTACTTGTTGAAGTTCCAAGTCCTTTATAATATTTGATTTTCCAACCAGATCTTTCATTTTCAGATTTCCATTTTTGATATTCACCTTCATTATAAAATATTAATTCTTTTGAACCTTTATGAGCTTTAAGTATCGGGGTATTCATAAATCCAATAAACCCTGGTATTTTACATAATGAAGACCATTCACATAAGAATAAATTAATACATAATCCTTTGATATGAGACCCATCTAAATCTTGATCAACCATAAACAAAACACGACCATATCTCAAATCATTTACATTATTATATTCTTTTCCAGTTTCAAGACCAAGTATTTTTTTAATCTCTGTAATTTCTTTATTTTCGGATATTTTCTTCTGTAGTTCGCCTCTAACATTCAGAATCTTACCTTTCATAGGATAAACACCAATCGTATTTCTATCGTCAGATGAAAGTCCAGAAACAATACCTGATTTTGCTGAATCTCCTTCGCAAAAGATAATAATACATTCAGAAGAACGTTCTGTTCCGGCAAAATTAGCATCTATAAGCTTTGGAATACCACGAATACTTTTAACTTTTGTCCCGTCGCTCTTTTTAGCAGCTTTATTTTCCTTGACTTCGGTTAGAGCACAAGCGGCATCCATAATACCCATTTTCGCCAATTTCTCAATAAATTTATCACTAACGACACAGGATGAACCGAATTTCGCAGAAGGTGTATTCATAAAATCTTTTGTCTGGCTATCGAAGGCAGGATTTTCTATGTCGCATCTCAAAAACAAAATCAATTGTTCTTTGATGCTATTAGCATTAACTACAACCTTCTTTTTCTTTTCAATAAAAGCAACCAGTTTTCTAGTGATTTGTCCCAAAATATACTCAATATGTTTTCCACCCTTTGATGTGTGGATCCCATTTACAAAACTGACTTGAGTGAATTCGTGACTAGGAGATAATCCAACAACATATTCCCATCTCTCGCCATTATCCTCATAACATCTCTTGGTGTCATCCTTTGATCCAATATATAAATCTACGTATTGTTGGAAATTCTTCACAGGAACGGTCAACCCATTACAAGTTACTTTTAATGCTTTATCTGTAATTGCTGCGACATCATAAACCCGCTTCTTCAATAAAGAACGCATATCTTCTGTTAAGCCAGAGATACCAAGTCTAGCGTAATCAGGTTTGAATTCAATTTTTGTATATGGTTTTTTCCCGCTGCATTTTGTAATGACTGGTTTTTCAATAATATCGAGATTGTTTCTAAATTCTTGAGTATATTTGAGACCACGAACATGATCTACTGTTTCGATAGAACCATAAACAGACCATATTAAAACAAGTTTAAAACCTAATCCATTTTTTCCACCAACTATTTTCTTTTCCGTTTTATCATAATTAGTAGAGGTTCTGAGATGAGCGAATATCATTTCAGGGATCCAAAGTTTATATTCTGGGTGTTGAGCTACATCGATACCATTTCCATTATTAAACATAACAATTGTACCATCTTCTTTAATAGTAATATCTATTAGGCTAACTGGTAACGAGTTTGGAACCCCGTTTTGAATAGCTTGATCCATTCTGATTGCATGATCTCTACAATTAACGATACCTTCATCGAATAGTTTGAATAATGCAGGTATATATTGAATATTCTTTTCACAAATACGATCACCTTCAGAACTAAGGATCCAAAGGTCAGATTCAATTTGTTCGACGCCACCGATATATGTATCTGGCGCATCTAAGATGTGCTGTTTATCGGTCTTTTGTTGATATTTGTCGGCTAATTGTTCTTGAGAATTCATTCTAGCTTTTGGTATATATAATGTAATATTATGTGTTTAAATCGTTTTCAATTTTTTTTACAATCTCCACTTTATCTACTTTTCAAAAAAGTGGAGCCAAACAACTTCGTTCTTTTAGCAACAATATAAAAACAATTTATTATTATAAATATAATTAAATGAATAAAAAAATAATTGAATTAAGTGAAAAAAAAATGATTATAAATAATACAGGAACTAATAATATCATAATCAAAATAACAGAAGAAATGGATAATACTAAAATGAACAAAACTGAATTATTAAATAAATGTAAAGAACTAGGTATTACCAATTGTGGTTCTAAAAATAAATCACAATTATTAGAACTTATTAATTTAATACAAACGAACAAAGGTGATTCTAAAAATAAATCACAATTATTAGAACTTATTAATTTAATACAAACGAGCAAATGTGATATAACATCTTGATTACAAAATATTTGAGTATTTTGTTTAATCATCGTAGTATCTGTGTAAGAATTGTTATTTTGAATAAATGAATTCATTAATTTATAATAAGTAATGTAATAATTATCTATATCAATTTTTTTACATATCGTTTTACTTTCTCAACCTTTTTGAAAAGCGGAGTATTATAAAAAGTGAGTATTATATGCCTATATATTTCGGTCCGGGTAATATTAGTTCAGCTAGAAAGATAATTAATACGAGACAATATGTAGAATATCCAGATTGTAAATGTCCTGTACAAAACAAGACAACGATAAATACTTCATCTGATAATAATAATCAATATACTGAAAATCAAAGAATTGCTGACTTAGTAAGAAATTCTTTAGGAGGAAGAACCCAATATGGTAATTTTACAAATAGACAACAGTTAGTTACATTTTTAGGAAGAACTGAAGGACAACCTGGAGGAATTATTGGTCCATTAAGGAATAAATTTTAACCTTAATTTAATATTAAAGAAAATAAAGAAAATAAAGAATATTCTTTATTTTCTTCTATTATTTTATAGATGACGCGTTATACAAAAGTAAATGGAAAGTATTTAATTAATGGAAAAAAGTATGATATGTTAGAAGGATCGAGGGCAAGTGTTTTTCATGGAACAGCATATAAGACTGCCGGAGAATTAACTAAATCCGCTTTTATAATGAATAAGAATGGTCGTATCGTTAGTGAAAAGAAGCATAATACTGCTAAGAGGGAAATGCGTCTTGTTAAAGCTGGGTATGGAACACAAAAGGGAAAATTTGGATATGTTAGATTAAATGGAACCAAAAGTCAAGGTCGAAGTCGAGGTCGAAAGCATGGACGTAAGATGCGTGGTGGAAAGGGAATGAATAGCGTAAATTCAAGTCCTGATATGCTTGATGGATCTTCTTTGCAAGTTCATGATTCAACGTCAGGTCTTCAAGGTAGTCAATCTGGAGGTCGTCGACGAAGAAAGCATAGAGGAGGAAATGCCGTTAGTAGTTTGGTAAATAACCTTATGGCTAAAGTTGGTCCTCAACTTGCTGCAGTATCGGGATCCCATCCAGTAGCTAAATTACATTAAATCGAATGATATAAATTTATCGTGTTGTATAGAATTTGTTAAATTATACGTATAATATAAATAATTGTTAAAATACCGTTTGCTTACAATATATTTATTATTAAATTTAGTATTAAACTTATTATAATACTCATAAATATCATCAAATGAAATTAATGGTAAATTATTTTCATTTAAATCATCTTTCATGGAGTGAATAGCTTGTTTAATATCCTCATTTTTATTCCACATAATTGAAGTAATATTTAATATAAATTTATTATCTATTATATCTGTAGACGTAAACCCAAAATAATGATTTAAAATCCTAATAATATCATTTTCATTTATATTTGATGTATTAATATTATTTTCAATACGCCAAGCTTTATATAAAATAGATATTTCGTCTATTTCTAATTCGTCTTGTATATTTGAATTATATGGCGAAATTTGTATAGTTTTTTCCCAGAAATTAATAAAATTACTAATAAAAGGTAGATATTTACTCGTTATATTGTTGAATGTATCAGTTGATTCGTTATATTCATATCGATCCTTTAATAATTCCTTCAAATTATTTGAATATAATATTGAAGGAAATGAAAAATTTGATATGTATAATTTCCAAATAAGATGCATGTTTTTCCAAGTGATATTACTATATTTATATTCTTCTGAAGAATTAGAATTAGAATTAGAATTATTAACTAACTGAATTGAATGAATACAGAATTGATTTAATATAATTTCTTGATTACTGTTTTTTAAATATAAAACATACGTTTTCATTTCTTCATTATTTACATTATGATTTATAAAATAATCCGAATTTTTAAATCTTTGCGAATAATGAGCTGCGACACAAATAATATCTAAAATATTTTTTGATAAAATATCAGTCCAAATATCAAGAGAAATATTTGTATTAGATTTCAATAATCTACAATTATTAAATAAATAGCTATCATGAAATTTTGTCATTAAATTATTAATACTGTTTGATATACCTGTTGTAATGTATATATATTTTTCTAATTCTACTAAATATTTTTTTGTTTTTGGTTTAATAAAAAATAATAAATCGTTATGTTTTTTAAGAATATTGTCTCCTAGAATTGTTAAAAAGTATTTTATATTATTTTTATTTAAAAATATTGGTTGTAATATATTTAATACTTTTTGAATTGTAAATGATTCTGGAATAGATTTAAAAATGCTTCTCTCTCGTATAAGTTTCAATATATTTATTTTAGTTTTATATTTCCATTCCATAATTTTTCTATCTTTTGAAATGGAAGTTAATAATTGATAATGTATGATATCTTCTTTTATTTTAGAATATGTTTTTCCATCATAAAAATAAAAGGAATTATTATTATATAAATAATAATATTTATTTTCATTTAAAAATAATTGTATAAATATTTGTTGTTCGTTTGTAAGATAATCATTACGTATTATTTTTTTCTCATAATTTTTCTCTTCTAATTCAAGATTATGTGGTATTTTTTTTGTTATATGATAACACACCCTTTGTAACATATACGGATTTGATGAATATTTGTTAAGAATGTCTGTAACTTTTAATTGACAATCGTCTCTTATTTGATTTAATTGAGAAGGTGTTATATCTTTTTCTATATCTTTTTGCATAAATAATATTATATTTAAACAATATAATATTTAATATTTATATCATTTTAACTCATTTAAAGATATATTTAAATTAAATATAAATGTCAAAAAATTTAGGTTCCAACTCTAACTCCAATTTTAGTTCTGCAAATAATATATTAACGATTCAGACGGTTCAAATAGCTCCGTTTAGAACATTAATGACGGCGTTAAAGGATATATTACTAGAAACAAATATAATATTTCAACCAGATGGAATTCGTATAATTAATATGGATAAATCACATACAATTTTAGTTCATTTATTTCTCGCTGCGCCAAATTTTGAATTTTATGAATGTAAAAAAGAAAAAATTATAATTGGTGTAAACGTGTTTCATTTATTTAAATTAATTAATTCTATTGATAATGACGATACATTAACCATTTATATTGAAAATGCTGATTATGCTGATGGAATAGTTTCTCATCTTGCATTAAAATTCGAAAATGGAGAGATTAAACAATGTAAAACTCAAAAATTACGTTTAATAGAACCAGAACAAGAAGAATTGGAATATCCCGACGTAAAGTTTTCTTCTATTATTAATTTACCATCTGTCGATTTTCAAAAAATTATTCGTGATTTGTCTGGTCTTTCTGATAAATTGGAAATAAAATCGGTGGGTAATGAATTAATATTTAAATGTTCTGGCCAATTCGCTTCTGCTGAAATTCATCGAGCAGAATCGGATGGATCTATGGGATTTATTTTAAAACAAGATGCATCTAAAGTCATACAAGGAGAATTCTCATTAAAAAATTTAGGATATTTTATAAAATGTACTAATTTATGCTCCCAAATTGAAATATATTTGGAAAACGATTTACCTCTTGTTGTAAAATATGATGTAGCAAGTCTAGGTGTTATTAAATTATGTTTATCTGTTATACCTTCATAAATCATTTCTTAAGGAGAGAATCATATAAATACTGTTAATATGTAATGATTTATTATGATTTATTATGATTTATTATGATTTATTATGATTTATTATGAATGTAATTAAAGAGTAAATATTTTTATCCACTTTTTCTAAAAGTGGATATATATGACATCAACATCAACATCAACATCGACAACGACATTTGTAAGAAATTATTCAGAATTATATTATTTAGAAAAAAATCCTTGTTGTTCAAATAAATTTACAGGATTACAAGGATCAACAGGACCAACTGGATTTGTTGGATCAATAGGTGCATATGGATTTACAGGAGATTGTGGGATTACTGGACCCAGAGGTCAATTAGGAACAGGTCCTACAGGATGTCCTGGTTGTTATAAAGTTACTAATAACGTTGTTGGTTCTGTTGGAGATACAGGAGAAACTGGACAGACAGGAATAATTGGTTTAACTGGTTATACTGGTATTATGGGACCAATAAATGAACTAGATGCAGGTGGTACTGGACCTACAGGTTCATCTGGATTAACAGGTGTAACTGGAATTGTTGGGGCAACAGGTTCTTCAAGAAATATGGAACTTAAAACAATAAATATTTCGGATCAAAATTATAATATAAATCCTACAGATACAATTAAATGGGGTATTAATTCTTACGGAAAATCATATTCATTTACAAATTTGTCATCTAATATTATTATTACAACTGATGCCAATTCTACTATTTTTACGGATACACTTGGAGTAACATATCAAGTGTATATATTTAATAATACTAGTTCATTTAGTATGGATGGAAGTAGTGGATTTGTGGATATGTGTTTAATTGGTGGGGGTGGAGCGGGTTGTGGATCAACAACGTTATCGCCATTATATTCTCAAAATGGCAGTGGAGCAGGACAATTAATGTTTGTAAATAATTATTTATTGTTAAATGATACATCGTATAATATAAATATAGGTTCGGGAGGGGTTGGAAATAATCAAGGAACCAACGGTTTTATTACATCCATTGACATTTCATCTCAAATTTTATTTGGAGCCGCTGGTGGAGCAGGTGCAACCGATGCTTCTTTTAATTATGTTCAGAATGGAATAAATGGAATTATTACATTAGATTCATCAAATACTAATATAATATATACAGGAACCTCTAGCGGATCTGGAGGGTCATCAATAGCAACATCTACTTATTATTCAATAAATCCGTATTTAAATTTAGACGCACAAATATGGTCTTATGGTAATAATGGTGGTAGTATTAGTGAGAATGGTGAAGGTGGAGGTGGAGGTGGAGGGGTCGGTGGATCTGGTACAAATGGATCTAGTTCTGGAATAGGTGGAATAGGTGGAATAGGATTAGTTATATATTTTGATTCTAGTTATGGTAGGGCTATTTGCGGAGGTGGTTCAGGAACAGGTTCTAACATATCAGATCCGTCATATGGAACATATCCATACATTTATCCTCCATCAGGTTATCCTTATCCTTATCCATATCCTTATTCTTATGGAGCAGGACAATCTTTTACTGATGATCCGATAAATGACAAAAAGAATGCTTCTCCAAACACAGGTTCTGGAGGAGGTTCAATTTTAAAAACATCATCATCAACTAATGGAGGAAATGGAGGATCTGGATTATTTATGATTCGGTATAAAATTAATTAGTTAATTTGAATTAAAGTTTTAAAAATTTGATAATATATAATAATGAGTAATAGTTATTCTAATTATTTAGGTGCAAAAAGATGTAGCAATTTAAATGGAATTGGTCCACAAGGAATTCCCGGATCAATGGGTCAACGTGGTGGTATAGGAAGTCAAGGTCATACAGGACAAACTGGTTCAATAGGACCTACTGGAATGATAGGACAAGGATGTAGAGGACCTAATGGCCCACCTGGTTCTGGGAATTCAAGAACAGGACCTCAGGGTGTTCAAGGACCTCAGGGATATATAGGAGATACAGGAGATACAGGACCTACAGGAGTAACTGGACCCACAGGTAATTTTATATTAGGAACTGGACCTCAAGGAGATACAGGACCTACAGGACCTACAGGATCAATAGGTCCAACTGGTTCGGTAACAGGGTCTACTGGAATATCTACAACGTTTTCGAACGGTACTAATATTGTAGAATTATCTGTATTTGGAGCTGATACTATTTATAATATATCCCCAAATTCTTATTATAATATTACAATAGACCAATATGGACGTACTGCGGTATCTTTTAATTCTAATGTATCAATAAATAATGTAAATGCTATAATAAATAATGTATGTGTTTCTGGTAATTTTATCAACACAAAAGGAGAAAATTATACGTATTTTGATTTTATGAGTAATGATAATTCAGGTAGTTCAGTTTCATTTAGTTGTGTTAATGGTGGTATTGTTAGTATTTTAATGATTGGTGGTGGTGGAGGTGGTTCTTCGGGTGCTGGATCTGGTTGTGCAGGAGCAGGTGAGGTATTATTTATAGATAATTATAATTTAGAAGTTGGTACATATATTGTGAATATTGGAGGTGGAGGAAGTGATCAATCTTCTGGCCAAGGTAATAATGGAACTTCTACGTCCTTTAACGATTCTTCTGGAATAATTTTGGAATCTGCTGGTGGAGCAGGAGGATCCGTTTCAGATAGTTCGGGTAATAATGGATTATTTCCATTAACCCTTCCACCAAATCCCACCTTATCAATAGGATCATCATCTGGAAGTGGAGCAGGAAGTGGATCACAGAATACAATATTTGGTAAAGGGTCATCGGTTGATTATTTATCAGGAGTTACGCCTTATGTAAATACTTTTCCTACATTATGGTCTTATGCAAATAATGGTGGTATTGGCGATACTTCAAATAATAATCCTGGTGGAGGTGGAGGTGGATGTGGAGGTTCAGGAGGAAATTCAGATGGAAGTAATTTTGGAAGTCCTGGTATTGGATTAAATATTAATTTTTATACAAATACTTTTGGAGGACAACAACCCGGACCTGTTGCCGGAGGATCTGGATCTGGATCTGATACCAGTAATACTATTTATAAAGCCGGAATCTCGGATAATAATAATCCATTCGTAGCAATACCTGGTAGTGGATCGGCTGGTGGTTCAGGAATATCGGTTAATGGTAAATCAGGTGGTTCTGGAAGATTAATTATAAGATTTTTATCGTATATATAATTCGTTAGAGTATATTAATTATAAATATTTTAAATAATTATAATTACTAACAAATGACATCATTATATTATAAAAACATATTATTTATCCCACTAAAATAAAGAATATATTAAACAACATATTAATATATAACAAGAGAGAAAAATTGGTTACGAATATTAATATTATTATTTGTATTTGTATTAATATATTTAAAGACATTTTAATTATATTAAATAATGGAGCCTGATAAAACTGTATTTGTTCTTGTAACCGATTATAATTATTTTCTCAAAGCGGAAAAAACTATAATAGATTTACGTTCAAATGGATTATATGACGGAGATATAGTAGTTATTACTATTAATTTTAAGTTGAATAACAATTTTATAGATTTATATTCTATTATTGAGGTTAGTTTTCCAGAAATAAAAAAATTACAGATGCTTGAAAAGATTGGGGAAAAGTTTCCCGATGGAGATGGTAGAGAATTTGACAAGATTAATCAATGGGAAAAACTACACGTATTTGATGAGTATTTTTTGAAATGGGATCGTGTTGTTTTTGTGGATGCTGGATTAAGAGTATTAGATACTGTACAACATTTGCTTGATATTGATTATAAAAACTGTATAATAGCACCAGATGATAATGGCACACATCATTCAAATAAAGTATTTAAATGTCAAGTTAGTTATTATAACTTGGATTTAGTTTCAAAATTAACAACTGATTTTGGAAATGATATTTTAGAAAAACCGTATTTTTTAAATTGTATATGGATTTATGATACCAAAATTTTGAAAATTTGTAACAAAGATCAATTAATTGATGCTATGAATGAATATCCGTTATGTAAAAATAACGAGATGACATTAATGAATTTAATATTCAATTTTAAACATAATTTATGGAAACCTATGCCAGAATGTACTAGTTCTGGGAAATTTATGTTTGAATGGTGTGAATTAAATCATCCTGGCAAAACGTGGAAAGATTTTTGTTATATTAAATATCCAGTTACTCTCAACCTTTCATAAAGGTTGATCCAAACATCTTCGATTGATTATTGTTTCTAAATTCAAATAATTATTCTTAGAGTTTTATCACTTTGAAGAAAATATTATTTATAAATAATAAATAATATTCTCATACATTTTATACCTTCATATTGATTTATTGAGAGAAGTCTGGAAATAATTAATTGAATTTTATCAATTGTTAAGGAGTGAACATTTTACTCTCAATCTTTCTCAAAATATTGACCATAATGATGTTTTATCGGAAATAATTAAATCGTGACCTTCTATAACAGCAATCTTTGTTGTTCTATCCCAAGTAGAATAAGGAACAATAATTCTATTTTCTTCAACAATTAAACTCAAACAATATTCAATGCATATACCTTCAAATTTAAAAGGACAAGTATATCTCAATAAAGTCATCTTTTTATCAAATACTGAAATCGTATGATAATATTGTCTTGGTGTTTCATAAGAAACTATATGATTAATAAACCAAATTTCATCTTTAAATGTAAATCCATTAGAAGAACCTCGTATATGGTTAAATATTTTAGGCATAATCTTTTCTTCTTGTAAATGTATTAATCCGTTATCAATATCTGTTGTACAAATTTGAAGAGGAAACCATTTATAAATAATTCTAAGTTCATTATTTTCATTCATATAGAACACCCAATTTTTTTCACACTCTGAATTCATATTAAAAGAAGCTTTCACTTCAACGGATTCCATAAATTTCTTATGGTTATCATATTTTCCATAACACATTCCTATTTTTTGATCTTTATGTAATCCTGTACCCATAAATATTATTTCATTATTCGCAATTATATTAGTATTTTTAAATATTTTTACATCTTCTATTCCAACATAACGTCTATTATCAAAAGAAGAATCTATTATTGATTCATTTATTATTTTAAAATCCTTTGACAATTCAACCTGTTTGTTAATTGTAATTATATGATCATCGCAATCGTGATATCTGCCTTTATCATCAATTGTATAATTAACTAGTCTAATATTCATCAAATAACCACCGATATCAGATGGAATTATACTTGCTGAAGAAGAATTAAATTTACGATATTTGTTAGCTATTATATGGTTCATAGAAAATCCAAAATCTAACACAACTGTAGGTAATATCCTATTATTATAAAATTTCATATTCGAAAGAACGTTATTAATTATTCCTGTATCATTTGAATTATTAAGTACAGTTATAACTGCTTCATTTATATTAAAAATATCAACATAACAAGAAATAATAGATAATTCATATTCTAGCTTATAAATATAAATATCATTTTTCAAGAATAAAAATTCATCTTTCTCTCCTGGTTTCAATCCTTTTAATACTTCTTTTGCCATTTTATAAAAATGATAAGCCAACTTACATTTACTTGTAACTCGATAATGTTGTATTATTTCATATAAATTTTCTATACGAGTTGGTAAATAATTATATGCGTCTAACCACCAACTAATAGCTTCTTCAATTTTTTTAAGTCCTTTATAAGCCAATCCTATACGATAATAACTATACCAAACTTCTTGACTCCATCCTCCAATTTTAATGCGTTTTTTATATATTTCAATAGATTCTTCAAATTTTCCAGAATCGAAATAACTATTTGCCAAATAAAAATGATATCTATCACTATTCGGATTTTCGGCAATCCCTCCTAAAAGTAGTTTAACATCTCTTTCAAATTTATCTCCTTTCGATCCTCCATCTCCAATATCTGTAATAAATAACATATTTTTATGTATGCTTAACGTCTGTTGATTAGGTGGAGTATTTACATATTCGTGAGTAACCCCTATATAAGAATATAACCCGTTGTTTCTTATTATCCGCATATTCTTATAATAAAAATCATCATTTCCTTGCAATATATGAAAAGAATCGAAAGTTGTCATCATCATTTTATTAAATGATGGATCTATTTTTAATAACATGTCAGCATCCATTAACAATATATAATCGGACATTCCTATACAATTTACTAATGCAAAATTACGATTATGTGAAAAATCTTTGAAAGGTTCGTAAACAATTTTTCCAGGAATATTCTTTTCTTTAAAATACTCTGTAATTATTGATACTGTATCATCTGTTGATCCGGTATCACAAATGCAATAACTATCTATTATTGAAATTACAGAATCAAACATTCTCTTAATTATCTTACTTTCATTTTTTACTATCATATTTAGACAAATAGTAGGATCCTTTTTTTTATTCATATCCATATCCATAGTAGTCATCCCCATATTTATTATTTCATTATCCATTATTATTTATTAATAATGTTATTTTTAAATCATTATAACTCAATTCAACTTTTCTCAAAAGGTTGATATAATTACACCTTTGGAAATGCATTGACGAAAGCTTCGCTTAATTACAATTGCTAAACTCAAATACTAAAATAAATATTCTCTCTGCAAAGTTCTTGAAGAGTATAAATAATTGGGAAATATGTTTATAATATACATTTCTTGATGAAATCATCCATTGGATTATATTCAAAGAATAACAAAGTATAGAAGACCTAATAATAATTATTTGAATTTAACAATTGTAATTAAGCGAAGCTTTTTGGATTAACCTTTTCTCAAAAGGTTGAGATAAATTCATTTCGTTCTTCAATTGTAAACAATCCCCAAAAAATATTTATTTCCTTTATTATATTCTTTTCTTCTTCCAATTTTATAATATATTTATTTATATCTTTTACTGTTTTCAAATACTTATTCCTAAAAAATATATTGTAAAATTTAACAACATGTCCTAACATAGTTGCTATATCATCATTTGCATATCTATATAAATCATTTATTAACCACTCCTTATCTTCTGGTTCCACTTCATTCATTTCAACAATCCAAATATTACGATATAATTCATAAATATCCTTCTTACTTTCATAATTATGTTTTATATCTTCTATTAATTTCTTATCTTGTACCTGATAAGTATATGAGATAATATTCATAAATATAGATTCAGGTAATCTTAATTTTTTTAGAATATTGAAATTTTCAATCAACATAAATCTTTATTTACTAAACGAAAATAAAAAGTGGATTATATATAATATGGCTGAAACCAGATTTAATAGTGATCCTGCAAGAATAGCAAAACATCTTCAACAACAAACTGATGGAGGAAAATATATGTTAAATGCTCCTGGTCCAGGAGAAAATCCTTGCTTCATAGAAGACCCTCAAATAATCCTTCAAAAATGGGGGGCTAACTTAAGAACAAATACTGTGAATCTAGAATCCGAATTATTTAATGTTAATCGTCCTTTATCTAGAGACTGTTTCTCCAAAGACGAATATAAACGGTTTGATTTTTCTTCCAGACAAATCCAATATCCTACATGCAAACAAGGAATTACAGACCAATCACGAGTAACCAACCCTGCTTGGCTATACAGAGATTTAGAACAAAATAATTTTAATCATCTTTTTTTAAATCCACAGGAAAATACCTGCTTACCATTTATTAGCTATGTAAATACTAGAGTTATTGAAAAGGATAAATTCATATCTACTTGTAATATGCCAAATTATAATGATATGAGTATGTTACCACCTATTCAACCTTTAAAATAAAATGATCGGATGATATGAATGATCGTCTTTTAATTCTAATTTTTTGGCGGTATCTGACATAAATACATCGTTTCAATCTTTGACGGGTTAAATATTTTTGGAAAATATATTTATAAATATATTTTCTTGATGATAATTGAGTCTTGGATTAGAATCACGGAGAGAAGACTCAAATTAGTATTTTAATTTAGCAATTAAAAAAGAACAAAATTGTTTGGATCAACCGACCTCATTATAATAAAGGTCGAATGGCTACACATTTTCTAAAGGTGTATATTATATGGAAATCATTTTACCTTTAATTGTTTTAGCAGGAGGATATATAATCAGTAATGCCGAAAATCCAAATTCAAATCCGAACCAAAAAAGACGACTTGAAAGAGGTCTGAAAACTATTGAAGAAGGGTATGAAAATTTAAATCATACGAGAGTTTTACCAAATACGAATATACCTCCTCAAAATTACCCCACTTCCAATTTAGAAGAGCTAACTGATACAGTTGGAAAATACGAAAACCCAAATGCCGTAACCGATAAATACTTTAATCAATCTTTATACGAAAATAAAGAGAGAGATGGTGCAAAAATTACTAATAATATTCAAAATGTTTATTCTCTTACTGGTAATTATTTAGATACGAAAGAATTTTCTCATAATAATATGGTACCGTTTAACAGCGGTAAAATTGAGAACAAAACATTTAATTATGCTCTAGGTGAAAACATCCTTGATAATATGATCGGAACTGGTTCTCAAGTTCAAAAGAAAATAGAACAAGCACCTCTTTTTGCTCCTGTCGTAGATATGCAATTCGCAAACGGTGCTCCAAATATGTCGGATTTTTATCAATCGCGTGTTAATCCGGGTAAGAATAATGCGATGGTTAAACCATTTGAAAGCGAACACGTGGGTCCTGGGTTAAAACAAGGTTATGGTTCAAAAGGTTCTGGTGGTTATAATTCTGGGATGGAAGCTCGTGATTCTTGGCTTCCTCCAACAGTTGATGAACTACGGGTTTCAACCAATCCTAAAATGGAGTATTCTCTGGAAGGTCATCAAGGACCTGGATTGAGTCAAGTGAAAAATCTAGGTATTGAAGGAAAGATTGAGAAATATAGACCGGATACATTCTTCATAAATTCTCAAGATAGATATTTCACAACTACAGGACAGGAAAAAGGACAGGCTTTACATCCAATTGAAGAAGTTTATGATACCGTTAGAGGAGATGTATCTGTTTCGTATTCAGGTGTTGCAGGAGGAGATAAAAACGCTAGTTACGTCCCCACATCATACACGTCACCAAAACGAGTTGTTTTAGAAAATTGTGATATTGGTATTAGTTCTGCTTCTAGAAAAGGAGATTCAACAGATACTGAAAATTTTATGAGGTCTCACACTAATTACACAAATAATAGATCCACTTCAAGACAGCCAGACACATTTAGATCTAGTTTTAGAGGAGCTATTGGAGCAATAGTCAGCCCTTTAATGGATGTATTCAGACCAACAAAAAAAGAAGAATATGGAAATAATGTTCGTATTTACGGAGATTCTGGATCGTCTGTTAATTCTTCGTATGTCTTGAATTATGGAGATCAACCACAACCAACTATTAGAGACACTACTTTACATTCACCTGATGCATATATTGGAAATCAAAATGCCAAATCCAACGGATATTTGTCTAATCCTCAAACCGCGATAGCTAACCAAAGAGATACGACCAATTGCGCATATTCAGGTAGTTCAGGTGGATCTGGAACACGAACAGGAGATACTCAAACTGATAAATATTACCGTCAAACCAATAATGTATTGAAAGAACCATCAACCGTCGCAAGAACTAATCATGGTTCAAGTCAAATATATAATCAAACTATGAATGTTAATGTTGCTCGTATAGATGGTGATAGAGACAACAATAGATTATGGCAACCCCAAAGCACAACAATAAGCCAAATGGGACCCAGTAAACAGAGTGTTGGTAGTATGAAATCAAAACAGCAATATGACGACTGTAAGACTGGAATTGATTATATCTCACCAGATTTATTAGATGCGTTCAGATCTAACCCTTATACTCATTCATTAACTTCCGCAGTCTAAACAGTTACAATTTAATTCAAATACTAATTAACCAATATATAATCCATATTTTACTACAAATTCTATCATATTTTCTGAACCCATAGAATGATTACAAGCAAAACAAATTGGTCTTAAATTATTAATTTCGTGCGAACCTCCATTTTTTTCACTAAGAACGTGACCTACTTCAAAATTTGTATTAGTAATCAATACTTTTTTACAACATAAACATCTATGTTTGATAAGATCTTCTCCGATATAATGATTCCATACAATTATTCTTACATTTTTTGGAATAGATTGTTTTTTCTTTTTCGCTTCTTCTTTTTCTATTTTTGCTTCTTCTTTTTCCAGTTTCTTTTCATCGTCAATTCTTTTTTGATCATCTTCTTGTTTCTTTCTTTTAAGTTCGTCTTCAATTATCCTTTGTTTTTCTATTTCTTCTTTCATTTTTATTTCTATTTCCAATTTTTGTTTTTCTAATTCTTCTAATGGATTAATTTTCTTTTTGGCAACTGTATTATTTTGTTTTAATTTGGGTTCCTTTTCTTTTTCCATTATTATTGGTTCGATCACTTCATCTATTTTAAATTTAAGATTATCAGAACAATAATTCAAAATTTGAAAACATCGTTCATCTTTTTTAGATCCAATTGCATATTTTATATTATATTGTTTACTTATACTTTTTAATTCATTAATCGTTTTTCCTTTAATGAATGTAACTAATTTTAAAAATTCATCTAGTAATAATTGAACTAATTCGGGTTTTTTAAATTTGGAAATACTCCCAATATTTAATTCTTTACATTTATCTTTTAATAAATCAATTGTTAGTTTATTTAATTCGGTTTCTATTCTTATTCTTACATCTTCTTGTTTTTGAAGAAGATCAAATGAAGAAATGGAATTATCTTGGACATCTGTAATATCAGAGATAATTGATTGATTATCGAGTATATCTAAATAATTGTTCATTGTGGTTAGTTATAATTGGTTACCTTTATATTATAATAAATATGTAACTTCAATTTTTTTTAATATTTGACGTAGCCAAAAAGAACGAAGTTGTTTGGATCAACCTTTTGAAAGGTTGAATTATAAAGGTTGAGTAATATATGAGTCCAATAAATTATTTGGCTTTAATAAATTCGGCGTTAAATACGGATTTATTTGTGATGTGGTTTGTCGTTTTTAGACATTTTAAATCTAAAATGTTGAGAGAATGGTATAAATTATATAATTTAGGAGCAGTATTAGCTGATGTATTAAGTCTCACAATTGGATTAATAATAGCATTTTATATTTATCCGCTCGTTTTTTCAACATACTCGATATATTATTTTAGTATGATTGCAGTAGTAGTACAGATATGTCACGATTTATTATTTAGTTTCTTTTTCAATTTGGTTCCTAGAGGAAGAAGTAGAATATTAGATACATTTAAGGATTATGCAAAGGAGCTTGGAGTATGGATATTATTAGGGGATTCGTTGATGATAATCGGAACTATAATTCTTTATACATTTTTTCAAAAGATGTCAATAGAAGCAAATATAATAAGTTTAATAGTTAGTCTTTATTTTGTACCTTATTTATTGTACTCGATTTAACTCGAATTACCACTTTTCAAAAATGGAGCCACAGTAAAGCGATACATCTTCATTCTTTATTATTTGAATTCAAATTCAAATTTAAATTCAAATACATAGTCATATGATCCTGCGGCAGGAAAATGATATAAAACTAATTCGTTATAATAACAATAATACTATTAATGTCATTAAAAATTCACGAGTCAATAATAGAAAAATTAGAATATTATATTAGTATTAATAAAATTCCAAATATAATATTTCACGGGGTTTCTGGAAGTGGAAAAAGAACAATAGTTAATAATTTCATCAATTCAATTTATAAAGGGGATAAAGAAAAAATAAAATCGTTGGTCATGAATGTTAATTGTTCGCACGGAAAAGGAATTAAATTTATTCGTGAAGAATTAAAATTCTTTGCTAAAACACATATACATTCAGACGGTGGTAATGTATTTAAGACTATATTATTAACAAATGCCGATAAATTAACGATAGATGCACAATCCGCTTTGAGACGATGTATTGAATTATTTAGTCATAATACTCGATTTTTTATTATAGTAGAAGATAAATATAAATTATTAAAACCAATATTGTCAAGGTTTTGTGAAATTTATATACCAGAACCAATTATTAATGGAAATGCTATTAATCTATACAAATATAATTTAGAAACCGTTTTTAAAATGAAAGATGTTAAAAATATACGACTGGAATGGTTGAAAAAAGAATTAAATAAAATTTATAATGAACTTAAAATTGATAACGAAATTAAAAGGGTTAAAATAATAAATATTGATTTAATGGAAATATCTTTAAATTTATACGAAAAAGGGTATTCGGGATTAGACATTATTGAAATATTGGAAAATTATGATTTTTTCCCTAATTTAATTATTGAAAAAAGATATAAATTATTATTCGAGTTTAATAAAATTAGAAAAGAATTTAGGAATGAGAAGATATTAATAATGTATATGTTGAATAATTTATTTGTTGAATAATTTATTTGTTGAATAATTTATTTCAGAGTTGTTAATTTAAGCTTCGTATATATTTATCAAATTAATTATATTCTTAGTTTAATGGATGATTTCATAACTAGTAATTTACAAGAGGCAAAGAATGAATGGGCTGCTCGTCTTGTTAATATATTAACACCGTTAATTATTGAAGGAATTAATTCTATTTTTCAAGAAGCATTTCAATTATGTAAATCAAACGCAGAATTAGATAAAGTGTTAATGACTATGCAGAATTTCTTGTCACGAATTCCAAAATGGAATTCATCTATTATAGAAACAGAAAAGAACCGTATTGTAGCCAAAAGCAGTTGCGGATATTTAGAAGATCTTGTAACTTGTGTTCATATTATTCAATTAAAACTTCTTACGTCGATCCGAGTAGGAACAAAGCAAAAGAAGATTGATATTAATATTCCCAAATTGGAAGATTTTATACACAAGATTTATATAAATTGTGCCAGAAAATTATACAAAAATGTTTATTTATTCGAACTCCAATTACCTCCTCTTCAAGTACAGAAAAATCAAAGACAACTTGAAGTAATCATACAAGAATGTATTTTGAATACGGTTCGTGAAAGTATACCAGTTGAAGCCATATTAAGAGCATATATGGACGAGACAATTGAAGAAGATTATGTTGAAGAAATTAAAGAACAGGTTGTTGAAAACCCGCTTACTATGGAAGATGTAGAGAGAGAAAGAGCAAAGGAAAATGCTTATATGATTAAAGAAGAACAACCTTTATTAAAAGCGGCTTCTGAAATTAAAACAGTTCCGCATTTGGAAAGCGATTATACAGACCCGACACAATATGTTGTTGAATTCCCTGAATTATCTGAAGATACAAGTAGTCATTTAACATTTAATGATGTAGATATGGTACGAGATACTCATAATGTAGAAACCAAAGTGGTCGCTTCAAAAGATATTGATAGATTGGAGCAAATTAGCGGGATGCGAAACGCTCAACGTAAAAAGGATGAAGCGGAAGATGAAGATAATGATAAATTAAAAATATTCGACCAGGAGGTTCAACTAGATAATTTAGACATTCATTATTTGGAAGAACCTCGATTTGATTTAGGAAAAGATTTCTTATTAAATGAGATTGAAATCCTCTAACTCAACCTTTAAAAAAGGTTGATCCAAACAACTACGTTCTTTTGCAGTTGCTATATTCAAATACTTATTCGTATGTCTTCTCTCCGTGAATTATTTCAAGACCTCATTTTCTTAAGGAAAATATTATTTATAAATAATATTCTCAACCATTTTATAATCTTCAAAAGAATTCACGGAGAGAAAGACCCAACGAATAAGTATTTGAATTTAGCAACTGCAAAAAGAACGAAGTTGTTTGGATCAACCTTTTTTAAAGGTTGAGAAGGTTGAGAAGGCTGAATTCGTATAATATTGAACCTTTTTGAATAAACCTTTTTTAAAGATTAAATGGTTAGTATTTTTGTCATCGCTGGAATTATTTCAATTATTTATTGTATGATTAAATTCGCTGAAATGCGATTACTTGATAAAGATGATCCAAAACCATTAAAGTTTTTAGTAAGAGATGCTTTATTGGTTTACTTTAGTGTATTGGCTGGAGATTTTATAGTAGATCAACTGAAACCTATTATGGAAGAAAATGTAAATACTTTGAGAGAAACAACATCAGTTTTCACAGATAATCCAGCATTTTAACCTGTTGAAGATTTAAAATGATATGTTTATTTCTCGGGTTGTATAAACATTTTCAAAGATAAATTTCATCTTCCAGTCCAAACTTTAACAAACGCATATTTCGTAGTCTTATATCTAGTTAAATCACTACAATATCTCTCAAACGTATAACCATAATCTTTCAATAATATATTTCCAAATAGAGATTTAATCTTCAATAATTCTGGATATTCAGTACAAAATATTATACCCATAATTCTTTCTAAACAACATCTATCAGGTCGGTTTGTTACGACTTGTAATAAATTGAAGATACGATATTTATTTTCAATACTAGTTAAAAATTTATGACTTATATAAGTCATACAACCGAAACATCCATACCATGTACTGTCATTTATTGGATTTAGACTACTTATATTTAATATTTGATGTTTATTTATATCTGCTGTTAATTTTCTTTGAATGATATCTTTATTTGTTAATACATTTGTTAGCCGTAATGAATTCGAAGCATTTTCTGATTTTTGAATGTTGTCGAAATGCCAAATTGGGATAATTGGGAGAACAAATTTATCAAACTTAATTTTCCGATGAATAAATACAGAGTCATGTAATATTACAGCGTTATGAAAATATTTATTCTTATGGAAATAATAGTATGGGAGAAGCTCTCCTCTACCCGGAAACTCTGAAGTAACGTATTCAACATTACTATATTCAAAATCGGATTTTAAAAATTCTGGATTAGAATTATCATCAATTACAACGATTTTGTTATTATAATAATGACGGATTCTTCTGATACATAAATTCCAATATCTATTGGTTTTTTCAGAATTAACGTGTCTTGTTATTATAAATCCAAAATTATCTAAACTCATTATTTTATTTAATTAAACAAAATAATATATCATTTTCAACTATTACCAATTGTTGAAATAATTACATCAATATTAACAACTTTAATATCTTTATTATTAACGATTTTCTTTTTCTCATATAGATAAGACTTAAATTCATCACGATCAAGTTGTTTTTCAGGAATGCAATTATGTACTGACTTTGCAATCATTTTGTAAAGTTTAAAATCTTGATATCTTTCTAACCCATTATTTTTATATAAAATATTCAATCCATTATCGTCTGTAACCCATTCGTTGATCAATTTTTCAATTGGTTTACATTTCTTAGGATCTTTTAAATCATTCACGTCTTCTATTATATAATCATAAATAGAACATGCTAATCGACACAAGTCAAAAGAATAATTAGGTTCTAGTCTAGGTTTCTTTTCGTTCATATATGGTTCAAAATTGTATTGAGTTGCGGCATCATTTCCTGGTGCATAACTATCACTAACAAATAATTTATTATTAAATTTATATATTGAACGACCAAAATCAATAAGTTTATAAATGCGTCCAAATGTTGGAACTCTATAATATTTCTTATTAAAACAGTAATAAATATATTTAAGTTCTGTTTTAATATACATTACGTTATTAGTATGAAGATCATTATGAGTAAATGAATAACATCTTTGGTAAGTAATCAGTATCATAATTATTTGCATAAGAGCTGCTAACATCTCATCGTCTGTAAATTTATCATCAATAATCAAACTATCAAAAGTATTTAAACAAGATTCCATACAAATGACATTAATCGGGAATTTTGGAATAGTCACATTTATTACGATGTCACTTCCATCACTTCCTGAATAAGAACCAGTTCCAGAACCAGTTCCAGAACCAGGTTTAGATCCAGATCCATTCCTAGATTCAGATTTATATTTACTCAATTTATCATCTTCGCTCGTATGAGACGTTCTAGAAGAACAAGTAGAGTTTGATTTTAAAGTTGTCTGTAATTCTGAGAAAAAAGAAGTATTGGTTAGATCTACTAACCCTTCTCCAACCAAATCATTTAACGTAATATGTTTATCATCAGATTTATCCACTTCTGTATTTACATCTTCAAATAAATCTTTATACATCTCATCATCAATAGAATGAATTGATAAATTAGATTTATTAGAATTATTCGCTATCTTAATTGGTTTCAAACCGACATTTTCATCTTCGATTAGAAAATCATAATCATCAACTAAAAATATGTCAGGTTTATTTTTGTTCTGCTTAAAAAAATCTGATTGGCATAAATATTCTAAATCATCCGCAATATTAAATTTAAAATCCTTTTTAATTGCTAAAAACGAACCATAATAATCTACTCCATTAATAAAATTATGAGTATGTATTAATTTGCTTGATAAAAATGAAAATAATCCGTCAACATATGATGCGTTATTTTCGTCTTTCAATTTGGGATAAGTATCTAATGAATCCGCAAATTTTGGCAAGTTATAAATAGTCGGATCAGATAGATTATACTTACCTATTATGAATTTAAATGGATCTAACAAAGGAGCCATTTTAAAAAATACATTTCTCTCCAATTTTACGGTATCATCTAAACAATCCTTCAAAGAACATTTATATAATGGAAATAGTTCTGTATCTTTATTTTTATCCTGTTTTTTATTTATTATATCTTGAATATAATACCGATTATTTAAATTAACCGAATTATAATTGGTATCATTTAAAGTAAAAAATTTATTATAAATCGGGATGTAATTCTGGATACTAGAACAATCCAACTTTTTTTGAAAACTAGTAAATAATTCACCATTTTTTCGTTTCTTATATTCAACAAGATTCAAATTCATATTTAGCTAAATAATATATTAATTATATTAATAATTAACTCAATTACACTTTTAGAAAAAGTGGATCCATAGTAAATGATAAGTCTTCGCTTTGATTGGAATTGTTATCAAAACATTAACAATAAATGGTATTACTATTTCATTTGACATTTGTTAATAAAAGGTTGAGTTGAGTTGAGTTTAGTTTATTCTATATTTTATAAACATTAATGATATATAATTAATGTCGCTTGAATTAAAACGGTTCTCGATGAAATCCATTACTTTTAAACCGAATGAATCAACTGGTCCAGTTATAATTCTACTAGGGAAACGAGGGTCTGGTAAAACTTTTTTAATTAGAGATCTTCTATACTACCATCAAGATGTCCCTATTGGAGTTGTTATTGCCGGGACTGAAGAAGCTAACGGGTTCTATGGGAAAGTTGTCCCGAAATTATTCATACATGGGGAATATAATACAGCAATCATAGAAAATATTCTTAAACGTCAACGTTCTGTTTTGAAACAAGTTAAGAAGGAACTAGAAGCTTTTAAAAAGACAAATATTGATCCAAGAACTTTTGTTATCCTTGACGACTGCTTATATGACAACACATGGTCTAGAGATAAGATGATGAGGCTCTTGTTTATGAACGGGCGTCATTGGAAAGTGCTACTTATTATAGCTCTCCAATTTCCATTGGGCGTACCACCTATTCTGCGAACAAATATTGATTATGTTTTTATTTTACGAGAGCCTATTTTGGCAAATAAGCGCCGAATATTTGAAAATTATTGTGGAATGTTTCCAACTTTTGAGAGCTTTTGTCAGGTCATGGATCAAACAACTGAAAATTATGAATGTTTGGTTATAGATAATACTACAAAATCCAATAAATTACACGATCAAGTATTTTGGTATAAAGCAGACGATCATAAAGACTTCAAATTAGGGTCAAAAGCATTTTGGGATTTATCCAAAGATATAGGAAGTGATGATGAAGGAGAAAGTTTTGATCCAAGCGCACGCAAAAAGAACAGCCAAAAGATCACTGTGAAGAAGGGGACTAATGGAAAGTGGTAAAATAGTCTTTGCTTACAAATATTATAAGCGAATCCTCTTTAAGTACTTTTCGCTTTCATAAAAACCATTTATATATTTAAAAAGCGAAAGTGCTTAAAGAGAATGCCTTATATACATATATAATCGTATGGAACAGTTAAACATCGTTGAACTTATTGAGAGCAATCCAATCACAAAGCTTACAGACACATATAATTCAAAATTATTGAGTAAAATCAAAGAGAATTTTACTGGTTTTGAACAACAATTATTTATAAGTAGCTTTTATTGTTACTTAAAATATGATAAGACACTTGATTTTGTTGTTGATTTAGATAATATATGGAAATGGTTAGGATTTGCTTCAAAATTTACAGCAGAAAGATTATTAGAAAAACATTTTGTTATTGATATGGACTATAAAAATATCGCTTCACCTAAATGTGAAGCGGTTTTAGAAGAGGAAAATATCGCTTCACCTAAATGTAAAGCGGTTTTAGATAATGAAAATTACAAAAAAACCGCTTTGTCTGCAAACAAAGCGGTTTTGGAAGAAAAAACATCGCTTACCAATTTGGGTAAGCAACCATTTAAACATGAAAAAGGTGGTCAAAATATTAAAAAAATAATATTAACTGTTAAATGTTTTAAATCATTATGTTTAAAATCTCAAACTAAAAAAGCATCAGAAATTCACGAATATTATATGAAATTGGAAGAAGTATTACAAGAAACTCTTGATGAAGAAACAATTGAATTAAAACTTCAATTGGAACAAAAAGAAAATATTATTTTAGAAAAAGATAAAGAAAAAGAAAAATTATTATTAACTTCGAAACAAGAAAAATACAAAGCAGTTGAAACCGCATTAATTTCTCAATTTTCATTAAATACCGAATGTGTATATTTTGGATTAATAGATAATACTAATGAAAAGGGTGAAAAATTAGGTAAATTCGGTCAGACAAATCATTTACATGATAGAGTTGAAAATCACAGAAGCAAATATACAAATTTTATTTTAGTCGCAGCTTTTAGAGTGCAAAATAAAACAGAAATAGAAAATCTTATTAAAGAACATCCAAAAATAAAAAAACATATTCGTACAATTGAAGTAAATGTTAAAAATAAAAAAGAAATAATTGCTTATGATGATACGAATTTTACAATTTCAAGATTAACAAAATATATTCAAGATATTATTCATTCAAAAGAATATAGTATTGATAATTTTAATAAATTATTAAAAATAAATGAAAGTTTAATAATTGAGAATAAACAGTTAAAAGAAATTGAAAATAAAGAATTAAATGAATTGATTGATAGTTTAAAATTAAAAAATGATAAACAACGATTAGAAATAAATGAATTAAAAGAAACTATTGAAAAATATAAGAATTCAATTGTATCAATCAATAATGAAACTCAAATTAGTATTCAACAAGATACACTCATAGATGATAATGAATTAACTCAAAATTTTAATAAATTTATACTTGATTGTTGTATTGTTAGAAAAGATGTTGAAGTTGATTCAAATGAAATAATAGCTCAATTTCGTATTTGGAACGGTATTAAACCAACCAGAGTTACAAATGAAGCTTTTAACACATATTTAAAAACAAGATTTATAGCAACAAGATTGAAGAGTCAGGATAAAAATCAACTGGTTCATGGGTTCGTCGGTGTAATGTTAAAACCACTTGAATATACAAAAATATTAGTAAATGATTTAACAGAGAATTTTATTTTTGAAACTTGTAGATTTTCACCCAATAGTCGTATTCCTATTTCAAAAATAACAGAAGAATATATACGGTATAAAAATAAAATGAAAATTCCTATAAATGATAATGAATTGGAAGAATTAAAAAAATATTTAAGTTTATGTCCTTATGTACAAAAAGGCACATTATTTATTCAAACTGATAAAAGTTCTCATAATGGATATTATGGATTGGATGTAAAAAGTGCAGACCCATATTTTAGAAAAACAACATCGTCAACAGGTAAAAAAGTTGAAAAAATAGATATTAAAACTGGTGGTGTTATTAACACTTGGGAAACAATTGCGAAAGCAGCTGCAGATGAAAAAATCGCTCCATCAAAGATGAGTCAATCGTGTAAAAATGAAGTTATGTTTGGTGATTATTATTACAGAACAATATAAGTTATTATTAATTATTACAATTTATCATTTAGTTAATTTATATACAATAATTCAAATACTTTTGTTCTCTCCACAATAATTTTCATGATTCAATATCAAATAAGAAAATATATTTATAAAATATATTTTTCAAAACCATTAACATTTATAATCAAATAACGAGAGAACAAAAGTATTTTAAATTTTCCATACATAATATAAATGCCACAACCAAAACCATATCATATTACAAAATATACATTCAATAAAGCCAAAAAAATAGGTGTAACTGTAAAACATTCAACAAACAATACCAAAAAAATAGATGTATTTAGGAATGGAAAAAAGATTGCCTCTGTTGGAGCTCGCGGTATGAACGATTTTCCAACATATATAAATAAAAACGGATTAAAATTCGCAAAAACAAGGAGGAGATTGTATAGGATACGACATCAGAAAGATAGACATATTAAAGGGTCTAACGGGTTTTTAGCAGATAAACTCCTCTGGTAGGATTACTCGATTTGAAAAGATAAACAATTATGATAAACAATTATGATAAACAATATAAGAAAATATATTAATAATATTATATAATGAATGGTAATTTTAATTTTCCAAGTTCACTTAATAATGGCGTATACAAGTCAATGCAAACATTTCCAATAAATACAAATACTTTTGGTAATCAAAGTATAACTATACCTGCTTCATTTAATAATGGTGTATATACAGCTATGAAAACAATACGAAGATAAATAAATATAATTATAAATATAATTACAAAGATTTAAAATTTTCTCTTTTTTTGTTATAATAAGTTTTATTATAAATGCGTTTAATATATCTTTTTTGATCGTCCACTACATATTTAGCAGGTCGTCCTTTCGGAAACCGTTTCACAAAATCAATATTCAAATTTTCAATAAAGCCTTCATATTCTTGTAAAAAATCTTTTTCCAATAATTCAACATCCGTTATAATATTGATAAGTTTCTGTAAAATTTCATTTTCATTTTCATTTTCAGCTATTTTAATATTCATTATGAAGCTATTATGGTGTAATATAATGAATATTAAAATGTTTTTATATGGGTTTATTATTATTAAAATTAATATTATAATTAATGATTTAGAACTTTAACAATAGATATATAAATAATGATAAAAGATTTAATAACTATAAGACATAGTATATTATATAATAAATACAAGTCATCTTATAATACAGCAGTAATAGATTTCTCAACACATTCTTTTTTTTTGTATATAATTTTCCAATTATTTAATAAAAAGTATCAAATATTACTTCCATTTTTAATTCCGTTATTGACGTTGATGTTAAATAGAACATTTATAGTTTTCCACGATTGCGTTCATAATTCATATACACCAAATAAATCGTTGAATTATATATTAGCGACTGTTACAGGAGTTCTAATTCATGCCAGTCCAAATTGGATATTAGATCACGACACTCATCATTTAACGAACGGAAATTTAGATAATAAGATGCATTATTTCTTCAACGAGACGGTCAATTATACGGAAAAACAGTATAATAAGTTTTCGGAAATAGGAAAATTTTGGTATAGGGTTTATAAACATCCTATAGTATTTTTTATTCTTTTTCCATTTGTTTATTTTTCCATTTTACAACGCTTTATGTATATAACAAAGAAGTTATATTATGGATATAAAATAAGAGGTTCTTTGGGATATATTATTATAAACCATGCTATAAATAATATTGGAATATTTGTATTATATTATTATTTGAAAAAATACGAATTATTAAATTATTATATATTATCTCTTTGGATAAGCAATATTAACGAATTTATAATATTTCATAATCAACATACGTTTAATCCATCGTATGTAGTAGAAAATAATAAATGGAGTATGAAAGATAGTGGTATAATAGGCAGTTCATTTATACAATTTCCATACTATTCTAAATACTTTTTTATGGGAGTTGAATATCATCACGTACACCATATGAATTCAAAAATACCGGGTTATCATTTACAAGAGTATCACGAAGAAGTAGTAAAAACAAGTACTATATTTGATAATGTTGTTAAACTGAGTATGGTAGATTGTTACAATAATTTATGGCTGATGTGTTATAGTGAAGACCGTAAAAAATACTCAACCTTCTCAACCTTCTCAACCTTTAAAAAAGGTTGATCCAAACTCCACTTTTCAAAAAAGTGGAGCCAAACAACTTCGTTCTTTTGCAGTTGCTAAATTCAAATACTTATTCGTATGTCTTCTCTCCGTGAATCTAATCCAAGACACTATTTCTTCCAAGAATTATATTTATAAAATATTATTCTTAATAAATTTATACTCTTCAAATATATTCACGGAGAGAAGACATACGAATAAGTATTTGAATTTAGCAACTGCAAAAGAACGAAGTTGTTTGGATCAACCTTTTTTAAAGGTTGAGAAGGTTGAATTAGATATATCCACATTTTTCTACAGTTATTTTCTCTCCATTAATAATTATTTTAAATGGATTTCCACAACCAAAAATAAGTTTGTCGTTTAATAATTTATCACAAACCTCTTTAGATGAGTGTGGATCAATTTGTATTCCTGTATTTTTCATAATTGCGTGTCTAAAAATACAACAATTTAATTGTTCTATAATAATAATTTCATTACAATTTGGACATTTAACAATTAATTCGGGCATAATGATATAAATAATGATATAAATATAATTATATAGAATTATTATAAATGGATATGAATATGGATATGTATGATAATTATAATAAAGATAATGAGTTGATTTGTAACGATCTTGTAAATAATTTAAAAAAATGTATAGAATATGATGGAAAAGTATCCAAAAATTCTTTTTTATTTGCATCAACAAATCAATTTTTATTTTACCCGATAAATTGTTCTAATTTAAATGTATTAGAAAACGAATTTAAAAAAAAAGATATAAATTTATTCTTAAGTAAAAGTTATTATAGCCATTATGCTTATAATGTAATATTTGATAAAAATGATAATTCAGTTCGCGTTTATCAGTTTAGAAATAAAAAATAAATTAAAATTAAATTATTTTTAATTTATTAAATGTGGATATTTTATACTCCTAATAATCTAACATTCAACATCGGCTTACAATTATATTTTATAAAGTCTAGTTCTTTTATTGTTGTAGGAAAATCTTCAAATCCATAAATATCCTGCAACATTAACCATTCGAACATTCCGCCGGTATAAATAAATATATTTAGAAATCCTAGACTCTTTAATTGTTGGTATTTTTTAAATACAGTTTCATCATTACAATTTCTTCCATAAACGATAATCTGTATATTTTTATTTTTAGTTAAATGTTTAGTGATTAATCCTTCTTCTTGAGTGGCATTAATAGTTCCTTTAATTAAACATTTTTGTTCGAAATCTGGCAAAGTATTTATCAATAAATATATTTCAGTATTTTTACAGACAGATTGCATATCTTCAAAATTTATTTTTTGAATATTTGATTGAAAATTTCCCATTATCTTTCATAATAGAGAGAAAATGATGATCCAAAAAATACGCTACTAAAAGAATATAAAAAAAATTGATTTTAAATTATAATTATGTATTATGTATTATGTATTATTATCAAAATGGATGAATCTACCGTAACTAATGAGATGTATCAATTGTCTCGCTTAGCTTGTGATATAGAAGACGGACAAATGGAAGAAGAAGAGCTAGGAGACGGACAAATGGAAGAATTACCTAAAAAGTCATTTATATTTGGTTATAAAAATAATTTAAACATAGTATTGCAGGAGTGTTTTATAGAATTGTCAATTCAATTAACTAAAAAAATTATAATTGTAAGTAATTCAAATGTATTAAAACATACTATAAATGTTATAATTGATGGATTTCCTTGTATAATGAATATTATAATTAATGACGACCAATTTTGGGATATTGACATAAAAGATAGACAATTGGTTAATCATGCAGATGATACAGATCACGAAGAAGTTCATTATAGTTATTTCAATTGTTCTTCTGTATTTGACTGTTGTTATCAAAATAAATATAAAGATTTTACATTTACTATTAATAATTTGGCTGAATTTTTACAAGATATTTATTATGTTTTACTTGAAGAACTTATATTTGATAAAGTGAGTGGAAAATTTATATATAAAATAACATCAGATATCAGAATTGCTGAAATAAATTGTTTTGCAAAATTTATAGAAACTCCAAAATTAGAAACGTGTTGTGTATGTTTATCACAAGAAACAGAAACGAAAACACCTTGCGGACATACGCTTTGTTTTCCTTGTTGGATACAGTTGAAAAATAAAGTATGTCCTTTATGCCGTTGTTCGGTTCGTTATGTAAAAAATTATGATAGTGATGATGATGACGATGATGAAAACTAGTTAATATATTTCTATCAATTGAATTAGTAAAAGTGTTTGGGTTTATATGGATTTATATGGATTTGTTATTGTAATTTATAAATGCCAAAACCACATACCGATAAAGAATGATAATGTACCAATTATTAACAATATTATATTTTTTGCTAATCCATCGGTTGCTTCTATTTTTTGTATTCTGCGTATGTTTGCATCTTTGTTAAATTGTGCTATATCATCACAATTTAAAATATGTGATGTAAATTCTATCGGATACATACCTTTTCCACACAAATTTTCATAAACAGAAACCAGCTCATTATATCTATTATATTGTTGAATATAGGTAGTCCGACGATTTCTTCTACCTCTACTTGAACTCGACATCATCATTCGCGGTTCTACCATACGAATAATAATGATAATAACCAATAAAGTAATAAATGAGACGTTAAACATTATGACAACAAGAGTAATGTTTAAATACTTTATTTAATTTACTTCAATTTTTTTATAAATATATTTTTATATATCAAATGCGGAAAAATAAAACTTGTCGTTTAGTAAATGGCAAAAAAGAAAAATGTTGTATAAATCCTAAAAAGGGGTTTTGGTGTTGGAGTAAAGGCACCTCTAAAAAAATATCACGAAGGATGAAACGAACATGTTGTAAAAAATAAATAATTCATTTAATAAATAGTATAAATAATATATATTTATACTATTTTAATTTATACTATTTTAATTTATACTATTTTAATTTATACTATTTTAATTTATACTATTTTAATTTATACTATTTAAATATTTTCTATATTTTATTTATTAGGAATGAAACTAGAATTAAAATTAAATAAATATCAAGACCAATATCAAGATCCGGTAACTTCTGAAAAAAATAAATATTATAATTATTATAATTTAAAGGTTAAATTTTCTCTCCGTTGTCCGTATTGTAATTATTCAAAGTCTAATAATATTTTGTTTGATGATGAAACATTTCGTATTTGTTGTAATAAAAAATGTAATAGAGAATTTAGAGCATACATTATTAGTAGGAAATTAATGACTATATATAATATGGAAGAGAGATTAAAATCTTTAGGTATGTGACACCTATAAATAGGATAGTATATTATATGAAATATATCCAGGACAATTAATTTCTTCTAAAAATATTTGATATTTAATACGTCTTTTCAACATATTTATAATACCGATTTCTATTAATACCGTATCAATTGAATGAGCTGGACTCCAATTATTACACAATATCGTAGAACAACAAAGACAATCCCTATTGTTTTTGTATAGAAGTCTTAAAACTCTTATGGAATATGTTTTTAGAAACGAGTTATATGGTTTGTCATCTATTAATACTTTTGGCGCTATAAATGGATAATCTTTTAATAAAATGAAGGTTTTATTTTGAAATTTAACAGTTTGACTATCTTTTGTATGACAAACATTAATATCCCCTATATCAGGATATTTATTTATTAATGATTTGATTTCGTTTGATATGCGTCTATCCATTCTTGTTAATTAGTATAATATATTTATATACTAATTAAAGTATTTCAATTTTTTTATATATTATCATAACCAAATAATACTTTATTTATAATGCGTTGAATTTTTATCAAATTCCCAATGGAAATCATTATAATGAACGTGTGTTAAGATTCTATTTCTCAAACCAGGAGCGGATATATCAGAATCTTTTGCTGCATCGGCTATATTATTAAATTTTTTTTGTTCTCCTGTTTTACAATTATATTTTATAACAGGTTGATCTAAAAATTGTTCTTCTTTTGATATACCAGCATATCTCCAGAGAAATCCTTGTGATATAGTTTTATTACGAAGTGCGATACCAATTGCAGAACCAGTACATCCAATTGATCTTCCAGCGGCTTCTATACTTTCATATGATTGTATAACTTTATCTGTAACTATATTTATTTGATCTATAGCTCTTTTAGCTTTTCGTTGTATAGGAACTTCTGGATTTTCTATTTTTTGATTTTGAGAAATATTACCGTCTAATATATCCGTTAATTTTGACAAATCATTACAGTTATCAAATATTGTTTTTTCTAATTTTACGGTAACATCTATAATATTTTTTATATTTTCAAATGAACCGCTATAATTATTTATACTATGAGTTACTAATATTTTTTTCATTAACACCTGCATAATTTTTTCTGAAAACGAATAAAAAACTTTATTATTATAAACCATTTTACCAGTTGGATAAACCATTTTTAAATTTGTTGTAACTTGTTCAAAATCTTTAGGTTTGACAAGAGAACATTTATATTTATGTTCTTCATATTCAAAAGCATATAAAAAATATCCATTATTATTATGCATATGTTGTTCTTGTGGTTTATATTTCATAAATGTTAAATTATCTGGTTTAATATTTTGTAATTTTAATTCCAATTCTTCTTTTTTATCAATTAAAAATTTATTTTCTTTAACTAATCTTCTTACTTCATTTTCTAATTCATAATTTTGTTCAATCATTAAATTATAATTTTCTACATTATACTGTCTATCTCTTATAACACTTTCAATTAATTCAATTATTTTTTCTAATGTATAATCTTCATCATCTAATGCTAATAATTCTTTGTAATTACCGCTTGGTAATTCTAATGAACGTATTCTTTCTTTCAAAATTGGATGTCGTTTAATTGAATTCTCAATTTCTATCTTATTATTTACTTTAAATGCGGCTATTAATTTAAAATTAGTATAATTTTTCTTGTGGTCTTTTATACGATGAATTAATTCATTAGATTGTCCGAACTTAATAAGAGATTCGTGATACATTTTACTATTTGGTTTTCCAAGTGTTTTATCATCTATTTTTCCAATATAAATACATTCAGTATTTACTGGAAATTGTAATAAAATTGTTTTTTCTAATAATTCATATTTTTCTTTTTCAGTTACTTCTTTTATTTCTAATATTTTATTGTCTTTTTGTTGTAATTGTAATTTCAATTCGCTACTTTCTTCATCTACAACTTCTTGAATAATCTCTTCTAAATTTATATAATAATCGTGAATCTGTGATGCTTTTTTTGTTTGGGATTTTAAACATAGAGACTTAAAACATCTGATATTTAACATTATTTTTTTTATATTTTGTCCCCCATTCTTTTTTTCATTTAAAACCGCTCCTGCGATCGCAGGAGCGGTAATTTTATAGTCTATATCAATAATAAAATGTCTTTCTAAAACAACATTAGTATTAAATTTTGAACTAAACCCTAACCATTTCCATACTTCATCTAAATCAATAACAAAATCTTTTGTTCTATCATAATTTAAATAACAATAAAAACTACTTACGAATAAATGTGATTCAAAATCAGTAAATCTTGATTTAATTTTATCCAATAATTTAATATTATATGTGTTTGTAAGCTTTGTGATCGGATTATTCTCAATAAGTTCAACGATATTTAACTGTTCCATACAGGTTATATATGTATATAATGTATTCTCTTTAAGTATCTTTGCTTAATTATATATTTAATGAAAAATAAGTATCTAATTAAAGCTTAATATGATCTCAACATTTTCTTTCTTGATTGATTTACTAGCGGATATAGACAATTCTTCTCTCTTCTTTCTGGTGCTCTTGTTATCAATAGATAATTCCTTCTTTTTACTTGTGGAATTTCTTGAGTTCATATCCAGTTCAATATCATCAAAATGTTCTTCGATATATTCCAACATTTTATTATCGATAGTCCATTTGAAAAAATTGAGTTGTCCGATAGTGGTCTCAATATACGAATTTTCTTTATAAGGTATGGAAATTCGACTCCATCTACAAAAAGGATCGAAAAAAAATTTCGAATATGCTTTCAATTTTAATTTATAATCGTTATAAACCTTAAACCTTTTAACTAGGTCTCCATTTTCATTAGAAACATTATAAAGTGTAAAATACTTTTTAGCATAATTAGTTGCGAACCAATCGACGATTCGTAATGATATTTTAGATTCTCCTGTGATAATTTTCAACATTTTATTTAAGTTTGTTTCATTTTTATAATAATCTAATAGATTTTTTAATAATAAGTCTGTTCTGGAAGTATAGCTTACATTTGACATAATAGTAGTAATAATAATACTACTAATAATTAGTTTTTAAATACTTATATATTACTTATATTACTTATTTATTATATTGTTGAAGCTGTTTTCATTTCAATTTCCGTTATTAATTATGTGTAATGATTTAAAATTTTAATCCTAATCTAACCGAATAATATTCATATTTTTTATATTATAAAAATCATCCATATTTCTTCTTCTTCTTTTTAAATTGCATTCTAAACAAGCAATAATTACATTATCCATATTATGACCTTTATCGTTATTAATTCTATCTAAAGACCATTGTTTCATTTCTCTCGCTATATTATAATCTAATATTACTGTTTCTTTACAATAATAACAAATATTATTTGTTATTTTAAATAAATCTTTAACATATTCAATCGTTACAAAATTTTCACAATCAAATATTTTTTTTTTAATATCTTGTTGTTTATATCCATTTATTTTAGATTCAACTGTTGGTTGTATTTTTAATTTTGTAGGTTCGATTGTTATTTTCATAGATTTTTTAACTTGATAACGATTATTAGTTCCTTCAATTGTTATTTTTTTCAACCTTTCAAACGGTTGATCCAAACAGCTTCGCTCTAATTCCGAGTCTGATTTTTCAGCATTATCTTTAATGGGATCCATATATAGTTATATAATAAAAAGGGTTTAAACTTAAATTTATATAACTATATATATGGAACATATCGAAAAAGAANCAGAACCAGACTCGGAAGTAGAGCGAAGCTGTTTGGATCAACCTTTCTTAAAGGTTGAAAAGGTTGAAAAGGTTGAAAAAATTGAAGAATGTATTGAATTGAAGAATATTAAATATAAGACTATGCTTTTAAGTGGTAATGTTTTACCAGAAGCTAAAAAATCAAATAATGACTTGGCAAATTTGGATAAATTTTTGGAAGATAATAAAACAACAAATCAAAATGAAACGTGGGGTAAATTAGATAAAACTACTAAAATTAAAAAAATGAAAACTTTTGCTGAAAGATTTACAAAGGAAAATAATTATGACGATGAAGAAAATATATTATTAGTTACTTTTTTAAATGATTGTTTGGATAGGAAAAAATTACAAAGAGTTAAAGATGTTGATTATGATAAATTAACAGGAGAAATCAAAGAAATTCCTTCTTTAACATTTATTAAAACTTCCAAACATTTTACTTTGAAAAATATAGAAAAACGAGTAAACACATTAAAAAGTTTACCACCTACCAAAAAGACAAATGCTTCAACCATTAAAAATATTAACTCGATAGCTATATAAAAAATTGATATAATTATAATGATATAAATATAATTATATGAATATAATTATAATGCTTTACTATGAAGATGAAGATAATAATAATGAAGATCTTAATGATGAAGATCTTAATAAAGATACATTAACAATTCAAAATGAATGTGAAATCGTTGAAACAAGTATCCAATTAATGACCGATTATATTAATGAATTTCCAACTGCAATATCAAACCCAGATTTTCACGAAGACATGATCGATGAAATTAAAATTTTAATGAGTGAAACATTAATTGAAAAAAAACAAATACTAAAAAAATATGATGATGGTAATGATGTTGATGAATTAGATGAAGATATTATTGAACTTATTGGAATAGCATCAGAAATATTTTATATGCAAATAATTCCAAAACGATCGTATTCAACAACATTTACTAGACCCAATAAACCCATTAATAATAAAATAATTCAAGATAAAATAAATTATTTGAATAATATTATTCAGCCAGAACAACGCACTCCAGAATGGTATAAATTTCGTAATAATTTAATTACAGCAAGTAATGCTTATAAAGCATTTGAAAGTCAGTCTTTACAGAACTCTCTTATTTATGAAAAATGTTCAACCTTTCGAAAAGTTGATCCAAATGACGTTGCTAAGGAGAGTGAAGCCTTTGGATACACAATTTCTAAATGTGTAAGTGTAGTGAATGTAGATTCATCGTTGCATTGGGGTCAGAAATATGAACCTCTTTCTGTACTATTATACGAAAAACAATATAATACTAAAATAGGAGATTATGGATGTATTCAACATTCAAAATATTCGTTCATAGGAGCATCACCAGATGGAATAAATATAAATCCTTTAAATTCTGACGGAATCATTAATGAACGATTTGGTAGAATGTTGGAAATTAAAAATGTAGTGAGTCGTGAAATAGATAGCATCCCTAAAAAAGAATATTGGATACAAATGCAACTTCAAATGGAAACTTGTGATTTAGATGAATGTGATTTCTTAGAGACTAAATTTGTTGAATATCCATCCGAAAAAGAATTTATTGAAGATGAATATACAGATATAGATACAATTTCCGTTCTAGATCTTGAACTATCAAAAGGAGTTATTATGTATTTTTCAAAAGATGGAAAACCTATTTATATTCACAAACCATTAAATATGACTATGGAAATATTTGATTTATGGTCTCAATATAAAATATATGAACAATCTTTATTGGAAATAACGTGGGTTAAAAATATTTATTGGAAAGTAGAAGAATTTAGCTGTGTTTTAGTTTTAAGAAATCGTATATGGTTTAAAGATAATGTTGGTACACTTCAAGAAATTTGGAATACTATTGAAAAGGAACGAATTACTGGTTACGATCATAGAGCGCCTAAAAAAAGATCATCTGCTAAACTTGTGGAAAAAGATGAAAATTTAAAAGATAATAATTTTATTCTTATGGGAAAATCTAGTTTTAAAAAATTTAATGAAAAAAATAATGAAAATACTTTATGAAAATACTTTATGAAAATACTTTATGAAAATACTTTATGAAAATACTTTATGAAAATATTTTATGTATTGAATTATAATTTATTGATAAACTTTAGGAAATATAACTATATTTTATTTTTAACTTTTTTTTTGTTAAATATATTAATTCGTAAGTTATATAAAGATAATATATCTATATAACTTATAATATGTTAAATTCAAAAACTTATTCTTGCGGCATTTGTAAAACTACCCCGGATCAAATTTCTCATCATAAATCTCATATTGAAACGCAAAAACATAAAGATAAAAAAGAATTATTTGAACTTAAATTAACAAATTTAAGTGAAACTGAATTGGAAAATAAATATAAAACTTCTAATATTTGTGATATAATTCAGGAAACAGAAACTGTAATATACAATCCATTATCTTCAATAAAAAAATTGAACTCAAATAATCAGAATGAGTTATATGATACAATAACAACAGAAATGGCAACTATGATTGAACAAAGTAACAATATTTCAAACAGAGAAGCCTTGAGAGATAAGATACACGAAATACATAATTTCCTTAGAAATAATGGTGCTGGTTATGGTATGAATGCTTTAAAGGTGTTTAACATACTATATGGTTTGAAAAGGATTGAAGAAAAAGGATTAAATGATAAGGCTGGTTTAAATGGTGATTGTAAATTTTCATATCTTCTAGAGTTGGCGAGAAATGGTGAAGGAGAGAAATTAGCAGAAGTTATATTATGTGGTTGTTTATCATCAATTGCGGAAAGCAATATAAGAGAATTATTATTTTATGAAATACCTCAAAAAATTAAAGGTAAAGTATTTTGTCATCTTGTAAAAGAAATAGAAAGTATTACTATTATTGAGAAAACCTGTAATGTATTGTTATCTGGTAAAATTTATGAATATTTTATTGGTAGAGATGATACTGCGATTAGTGAATTGGGTGCATATTTTACAGATAGACATATCATAGAATATATTTTGAGAAAATTAAATCCTTTAGTAAATGAAGATGGTTCAATATCTTCTATGATTGATATGTTTGGTGGTTCTGGCGGATTTACAACAGGATATATTAATTATTTGATTGAAAATGATAAGGATAAAAAGATTAATTGGGAAACAGGAATTAATAAAATTTATCATTTTGATATGAATGAAGATGTTATTAAATCTGCTGGACTAGAATTCTTCTGTCTAACAGGACAATTTCCCGATATGCAAAATAATGTGTCTTCTAGAAATTCATTTACAGCTGAATTTGTTGGCTATGATGATAAACCAAGAAAATATAAATATGTTCTTACAAATCCTCCTTATGGTGGGGATAAAAATTCAAAATCGGAAATTCAACACAAGAGAGAAAAAATTAAAGATTATATTAAAACTGAATTATCAACGAATACTGATGAAGGATTGCGTATCAAAAGACAAAAACAATTGAAAAGTATTGAGGCATTAGAAAAAACTGAAAAAAAAGAAAGCGATAAAACAAAGGTTTGTGTTGATTCTTGTAGTGGAAGAATTAAAAAAATAGCATATGGTAATAAACTTAAAAGTAATGATAAAGAAGGTTGTTCGTTAATGTTATTAATGGATATTGTTGAAGTTGGTGGAACTGTGATTGGAGTATTAAAAGAAGGAGTATTCTTTAACAAAACATATAAAGAATTGAGAAAATATCTAATTGAAAACTTTAATGTGAGAGAAGTTATTAGTGTTCCATCAGATCAATTTGAAAATACATCAACCAAAACATCAATCATTATATTTGATAATGATGAAAATGGAAAAACGACTTGTGATGTTAAATTTAGCGATTTAGTTATTGAACGATTTGAAGAAGATAAATTTCTTGAAATTGGAGGAGAATTATGTATTGTAGAAAATAAGGGGGATATTGTAAGAGTTGGTGATGTTTTAGTATCCAATGCTTCAATAAGCGAATTGATTAGTAATGCGATTTGTTCGTTAAATGGTAAGGATTATAATAAAAAAGAAATAGTTGTTGGGGAAGGTTATGAGTTGGTTAAATTAGGGGATATTTGTAAATGTTTAACAACCACTAAACACTGCACCAATATTGGAAAACCATCAGGAATGTATAAATTTTATAATTCATCTCAATCAAGCAATTTATATGTTGAATTTTGCGAAGTAAAAGATTATAGTATTATATTAGGACAAGGTGGAAATTTTAATATTCATATTGATACAAATTTTACACCATCAAAACACGTTTGTGTAATCCAAACAAATACTTCAAATGATATTTTATTAAATTTTATATATTATATAATCCCAGAATTACAAAAATTATTTATTACAAATGGTTCAACTATTAGTTGGTTAAATAAAACAAATATTCGTGGTTTTACTATCCCAATCCCAAAATCTCAATCAAAAATCCAAGAATGGGTTGATAAAATCTCTGTCCCATATAACGAAAAAAATGAAAAGCAAAAACAAATAAAAGAAATGGAAATATTCGTTCAAAATAGAATTAAAGAGATTGGGGATAATGAAGAGTGTGAGGAGGTTGAATTGGGAAGTGTATTAATAAGATGTACAAATGGAAAAACAAATTCAACATCAATTACAAATTCTGGCGAATATCCATTTTATTCAGCTACAGCATTATACACTGGTTTTACTCATAATTCATATGATTTTGATAGTGAAAATTATTATTTATTATTTGCAAAATCGGGTGGAAATTCTAAAACAATTTATGGTGAAAGTTTAGGAATAGGTAAATTTTGGCTTGTTAATGGTAAAACCGCAGCAAACATTGCAATGATTAGATTTAATATAAAAGATGGACTTAATATTAAATTCATATATAATTATTTAA
>TBL_comb47_HYPODRAFT_10000224_pt1 | contig 73787 bp, 60 predicted proteins | sample TroBogypolimnion_40_FD_10682 | JGI IMG/M metagenome (IMG submission 10682) | reverse complement strand
TTTTTCACTGGTTTCTTTTTAACCGACTTTGCCTTTTTTACCGTTTTTTTCGCCATGTTATTAAAATTAGATTCTTGTTAAATTCCCTTTTTTAAATTATTAATATTTTTATTGATCTCCTGACAACGCGCCATCAGAGCCGGCAATGATTCCTCTTTTCCGCTAACCTCAGCCAACTTGATCTTCTTCAGCAGATTTCCCAATTCATCGCGCCAGATCTCTTCCTGTAAATTAACGAGCAAGTCGTCCACTTCATTTTTCAAAAATTCATTACCATCGAATGACAACTCTGCTTCAAGCAAAAGCTCATCTTTCACCGTTTCATATAGAGCACTTTCTTTAGCAAAACCTTCCGCACCTAGAATTTCTTCTAATTTTTTCTTGAGATCGTCACTGTCCACCTCAGCGTTTTTCCCGGCCAGCCAATAAACCAAGCCGAACAGTTTGCGTTCGATCGTCGCCTGCCGGGAATTTTTGGCCGTCTCTGGTGCAGTGGAAATAGCTACCGGTTCAGAATCAAGCTTTACTTTTTTAAGTTCCTCCCAAATCGGCTCATCCTTTGTCCCGGCGAATGACGCAATCTTGCCCACAAAATGAGCTTGATCGATCACGTTGGACAGCCGAGCCACATAAGGCAAAACTTCCTCCACTATCTTCTTATTGAGCGTCCGGCTGTCGTAATTCTTACGGGCCAGCGCCTCTAGATAGAAGTCGATGACGTTGGTCGCACCGGACACTGCCTGGGCCCAACTATCCCCATCTTGCGCCACCAGGTCGGCCGGGTCAAGGCCGTCGGGCAAAAGGGCGATCCGCACTTCCATGCCCAGTCCCAGCGCGATATTTATCCCCCGCCGGGCAGCCGAAATACCCGCCGTGTCACCATCGAAAGCCATCACCAGATTATCGCTCAAGCGCTTGATCAGGTTCAGATGGAATTCGGTCAGCGCCGTTCCCGACACCGCCACCGCATTCATCACGCCCGCCTGGTGCGAGGAGATCAGATCCATCTGCCCTTCCACCAGCACACAAACATCTTGTTTGCGGATCTCCTGTTTGGCCTTGTCATAGCCATAAAGAATACGGGACTTGTCGTAGAGAGCCGTCTGCGGAGAATTGATATACTTCGCTTCCTCCCGCTCGCCATTAGCGATCACGATTCGGCCGGAAAAACCAACTGTTCGGCCGGAACCGTCTGCCAACGGGAACATCACCCGGCCACGAAAACGATCATAGTAACGACCGCCGGCGTGGCGCACCGATTGGCTGGTTTTGATCGTCAGACCGGCCTTCTCGATCTCGTCGTCTTTAAATCCCTTGCGAATTAAGTGATCATAAAGAGTATTCCATTCCGGTTTGGCAAAACCCAAACGAAAACGACGGACTGTCTCTTCCGAGATCTTTCGCTTTTTTAGATAATCTTTAGCGATCTCACTCTGAAGCAGATTGGTGTGATAGAATTTTGTCGCTTCTTCCAAAATAGCGAACAATCGTTCGTTTTCGGAACGCGCCTTCATATCTACCGGTTTCAATTCCACCCCGGCGCGCGCGGCTAAGACTTCCAGCGCGCCCAAAAAATCCAAACCCTCGACTTCTTCGACGAAGGAAAAGATATCTCCGCCCCGATTACAGCCAAAACAGTGATAGCTGTCGCGTGCCGGCGACACATAGAACGACGGTGTCTTTTCATTATGAAAAGGACAGCGCGCCTTCCAATTCCCGCCGGATTTTTCCAGTTTAATATACGAACCGACAACATCTACGATCCCCAATTTGGATTTGATTTGTTCGGTTTGTGAAGACATTACGTTCAATTAAGAATTAAATCATTAAGAATTAAGAATGGGATCAAAATGTTTGCGCATTTCATCCTTAATTCTTAATCCTTAATTTTTAATTTTTTATTACTCTGCTGTTGCGCCTGCTTCTTCCGGTTTGTAAGTCACTTCCGCCGGAGTGGTTTCAATGTCGCGATCATAGCCCTTGATCAAGCCGGTACCAGCCGGGATCAATCGTCCAATGATGACATTTTCCTTCAGTCCGCGCAGTTTGTCGAGTCCACCCTTAATGGCCGTATCAATGAGTACGCGCGTAGTGTGCTGGAAAGAAACAGCCGAGAGGAACGAGGCGGTGGACAAAGCCACTTCGGAAATACCCAAAATGATCGGATCGCTGGTCGCCTTGTCGTCGTCGCCGGTTTCCACCAATTCGTTTTCTTCGTGCAATTCCAAGGCTTCGATAATTTCACCAACCGTAAATTTGGTCGTCCCGGCGTGCTTAACTTTCCGGCGCGCCATCATCTGGCGGATGATAATTTCGATGTGCTTGCGCGCGATCGAGACACCCTGCAATTCGTAGATCGCGTTGGCTTCTTTAATGATGTAGTCTTCCGTCTTGGTCTTGCCGGCCAATTTGTAGAGCTCCGACAGATCGATCGAACCCTCTACCAACGGCTGGCCTTTTTCCACCTTGTCGCCCTTGGCCACCAAGAGACTGCGCTGAGCCGGAATGGTGTAGCTCACCTCTTCGCCCGCTTTAGCGGTCTTCTTGCGGTGTTCCGGATCAGGCAAAATCGAGACGATCACGTCGCGACCGTCTGCCTTCACTTCCGACACCAGCCCTGGAACCTGCGCCAAGATGGCCGGGTTCTTTGGAGTGCGTCGTTCGAAAATTTCTTCCACGCGTGGCAGACCGCCGACGATGTCGCCCGCGCTACCGCCTCCAATACCTCCGGAGTGCTTGGTACGCATAGTCAGCTGGGTACCCGGTTCGCCGATGGCTTGCGCCGCGACGATTCCTACCGGTTCGCCGATCTTGATCATTCCACCACGACCTGGATCCTCGCCGTAACATTTCTGACAGAGACCCTTCAAAGCTTTACAGGCCAAAGGAGAGCGGACGTAGGCTTCGGTAATACCGGCCGCTTCCACTGTCTTGGCATCATCGCGCGAAACGAGATGACCCTTCGGGAACAAAACTTTGCCGTCGGCGCCCACAACATCTTTGGCCAAGATACGGCCCTTGATCGAGTTACCGATACCGGCATCGAAACCGAGAATATGATTTTTGTTGATATGCTTGCCTTCCTTATCGCCACAGTCTTCTTCGGTGATGATCACGTCCTGCGATACGTCGACGAGCTTACGCGTCAAGTAACCAGCCTTAGCCGTGTTGAGCGCGGTATCCGCCAAAGTCTTGCGGGAACCGTGAGTCGTAATGAAGTATTCCAGCGGTGAAAGACCTTCCTTGTACGATGGCAAAATTGGGAAGTCGATCAAGCGCCCAGCCGGGTTGATGATCATACCTTTCATACCGGCCATCTGCGAGATCTGCGAAATAGAACCGCGCGCGCCAGACTTAAGCATGTAAGAAACCGGGCCTTTCGGATCAAGAGAATCCGGCAACGCCTTTTCAATCTGACTCTTAACACCATACCAAAGTTCGATCGTCATACGATAGCGTTCCGCTTCAGACAACAGACCATCGGCAAACTGATCTTTTAGTTTGGCTTCTTCCACGCGCGCGGCGGCAATGATGCCAGGCTTCTGGACAGGAACCTGAACATCCTCGAGGCCCCAAGAAATTCCAGAACGAGTGGCAAACTTGAAACCGAACGATTTAATCTTGTCGAGAATATCCGGCATCCGTTCCACACCGTAGTGGTTCATCATATCTTCTACAATCTTGCCAATCTCTTTTCCGTTCAATTCTTTATTGATGAACGGTAGGTCAGACGGCAAACAATTGTTGAACAAGACGCGACCAACAGAGGTTTCAAAAACCTTACCGGACAGTTCGCCGTATTTCTCAACGCGACCACCCATCATTTTTACCTTGGCGCGCAAATCAATTCCGTCGAAGTCGTAAGCCATGATTGCGGAGTTTGGTGAAGCAAAATATTTATCCTCCCCTTTCGCACCCTCGATGATCTTGGTCACCCAATACACACCGAGAACAATATCCATACGCATACCGACGATCGGATCGCCAGAGCCCGGCTTGAGCAAGTTCTTATTGGCCGCAATGAATTCACGGGCTTCGCGCTGAGCCGAATTGCCGAGCGGAACATGAACAGCCATTTGGTCTCCGTCGAAGTCGGCGTTGAACGCGGTACAAACGAGCGGGTGCAACTGAATAGCATTACCTTCAATGAGAACCGGCTGGAAAGCCTGAATACCCAAACGGTGCAAAGTTGGGGCGCGGTTCAACATGACGTACTTGTCTTCGATCACGTCTTCCAAGATCGCCCAAACTTCCGGAATACCTTCGTCAATCAGACGTCCAGCACCGCGGATGTTGTAAGCCAATTCCTGACCTAAAATTTTAGAGATAATGAATGGACGGAAAAGTTCCAATGCCATATGCTTCGGCAAACCACATTGCGAGATCTTCAATTCTGGACCGACAACAATAACGGAACGGCCAGAATAATCCACGCGCTTACCGAGCAAGTTCTGACGAAAACGTCCCTGCTTGCCACGCAGAGAATCGGCAAGCGACTTGAGCGGACGGCGCTGGGTCTGATTCATCGCACCTTCGGAACCGCCACCCTTACGGATCGAGTTGTCGATCAACGAGTCCACGGCTTCCTGCAAGATACGCTTTTCGTTGCGCAAGATAACTTCCGGAGCGGACAGTTCGAGTAATTTCTTCAAGCGGTTGTTGCGGTTGATAACCCGGCGGTAAAGATCGTTAACATCGGAAGTGGCATGACGTCCCCCATCCAGAGCCACCATCGGACGCAAAGCCGGTGGGATAACCGGAATATTGCGCAAGAACATCCACTCCGGACGGACCTCCGCGCGCTTGAGCGACTTAACCAAGTTAAAGCGTTTCTGCAATTTAGCACGTTCCAAAGACGACGCTTTTTCCAAGCGGGCTTCGAGACGAGACAAGAGATCGTCGAGATCAAGTTCCTTAAAGATCGTCTCAATCGCCTCCGCGCCGATACCGGCTTCAAAGGCAGTACCATATTTAAGCGACAAGCGATGGTAAACCATTTCGTCGAGTACCTTCCATGGTTCGAGTGATTCCACCTGACGCTTGGCTTCGAGTACGGCATTCTTCAAACGTTCGCGTTCTACTTCGTCGGTCAGACCTTTCGCCTTTTGTTTGAATTCGCCATCAATTTCGCGCAAGATGCGAGCTTTTTCTTCGTCATTGACCTTGGTCACAATGTAGCCGGCAAAGTAAATTACTTTTTCCAGATCACCGATCGAGAGGTCGAGTACCAAGCCCATTCGGGACGGGATATTGCGCAAGAACCAGATGTGCGCGACTGGAGTAGCCAAAGTAATGTGGCCCATCCGTTCACGACGAACAATACTACGAGTGACTTCTACACCGCACTTTTCGCAGATAATATCCTTGTAGCGAATGCGCTTGTACTTTCCGCAGTAACATTCGTAATCTTTTTCCGGACCAAAGATACGCTCATCAAAGAGACCGTTACGTTCGGAACGGCTGGTACGATAGTTGATCGTTTCCGGTTTGGTTACTTCTCCGTAGGACCACTCGAGGATCTTCTCTGGCGAAGCGAGTTTGAGCGAGATCGCGTTGAAGTCCACGATCCGGTCAGTTTTTTTATTTAAGATTGGGTTGTTTTGCATGATAGATTTTGTTAGTGAGCGAGGCGAGCTTTTCAAAATCATCATCCCGCCCTGACTCATTGCCCTTGCAGGGCGGGATATGAAAAATATACTCACAAGTTCGTTATTTTTCTATATTTTCTTCAATTCGACATCAAGCGCCAATCCACGGAGTTCGTTCAGCATAACATTGAAGGAAGCTGGAATATTTGGCTGCTTGATCATTTCGCCCTTAACAATAGAATCGAATGCTGACGAGCGACCCATAATATCGTCAGATTTAATAGTGAGCATTTCGCGCAAGGTATAAGCGGCGCCGTAACCCTCCAAGGCCCAGACTTCCATTTCTCCAAAGCGCTGACCGCCTCCTTGTGAGCGTCCGCCCAACGGCTGTTGAGTAATGAGCGAGTATGGTCCGATCGAGCGCATGTGGATCTTGTCTTCCACCATGTGCGCGAGCTTAATGATATACATGTAACCGATAGCGACCTGCTGTTCGAATGGTTCGCCTGTCTGGCCATCGTAGAGCTTCACCTTGCCATCTTCGCGATAGCCGGCTTCCACCAATTCTTTGCCGATCTCTTCCGCGCCCACGCCCATAAAGACCGGAGTGATCGCCTGATAGTTCAGAGTATTAGCGGCAAGACCCAAGTGCATTTCAAAGATTTGCCCAAGGTTCATACGGGACGGTACGCCCAGCGGAGTGAGGATCACATCTACCGGACGGCCATCGGCCATGTACGGCATGTCCTCTTCCGGCAAGATGCGCGAAATAACACCCTTGTTTCCGTGACGGCCCGCGAGCTTGTCGCCTACCGAGATATTACGGACTTCAGCCACTTGAATATAAACTTTTTTGATGATTCCGGATTCCAGCTTGTCGCCCTGTTCGCGCGAGAAAACTTTCACACCAATGACACGGCCTTTTTTACCGTGTGGCATACGGAGAGACGAATCTTTCACGTCGCGCGCTTTTTCTCCGAAGATCGAACGCAACAAGCGCTCTTCCGGTGTCAGTTCGGTCTCGCCCTTCGGCGTGATCTTACCTACCAAAATATCGCCGGCATCCACTTCGGCGCCGATGCGGACAATACCTTCTTCATCGAGGTTCTTTAATTTTACTTCTCCCACATTCGGAATATCGTGAGTGGTGATTTCCGGCCCCAGCTTGGTGTCACGCACATTCACTTCGTGCTCTTCAATATAAAGGCTGGTGAATTTACTATTCTTCACCATTCTCTCGGACATAATGATGGCGTCTTCATAGTTGGCGCCTTCCCATGACATGAAAGCTACCAGCGCGTTCTGACCCAAAGACATCTGACCGCCCACCGACGAACTGTTGTCAGCCAAGAGATCATGCTTCTTCACTTTTTGTCCCGGCAAAACAACCGGGCGCTGATGGAAAATAGTGTTGTCGTTGGTTCGGCTGAAGTTTACGAGATCATAAGTATCCCGTTCGCCGTCATCCGTTTCGATCACCACCTTCTTGCCGTCTACCGCTTTCACTACCCCGGCGCGACGAGCCAAAACCAAACGGCCAGAGTCGAGGGCAGCGCGCTCTTCCATTCCGGTCGCCACCAATGGAGCTTCCGGCAATACAAGCGGTACCGCCTGTTTTTGCATGTTCGAACCCATCAAGGCGCGGTTGGCGTCATCGTGTTCCAAGAACGGGATCATCGAGGTCGCGATCGAGTAGGCTTCGTTCGGAGCGACATCGATATACTGAACCAGTTCGCGAGCGATCAAGTTCGGTTCGGCATGCTTGCGCACTTCCACCATCTCATCGAGCAAGCGTCCTTCGGCATCATAAGGCACGCCGGCATGGGCAATAATATAATTTTCTTCGTCCAGCGCATTCATGTAAACCAATTCGCCGGTGATCTTCCCCTTCTCCACCTTACAGTACGGCGCTTCGATAATGCCGAATTCGTTGACACGGGCATAGGTAGACAAGTGCAAAATAAGACCGATGTTCGGACCTTCCGGAGTGTGGATCGGACAGACGCGTCCGTAGTGAGAAGTGTGCACGTCGCGGACTTCCAAGCCGGCACGTTCGCGGGTCAGACCGCCTGGCCCGAGAGCCGACAAGGTACGGAGGTGTTCCACTTCCGCCAGGGTATTCTCCTGGTTCATGAACTGGGACAGCTGGTTGGTCGTGAAAAATTCCTTCAACCGAGCCTGGAGCGGTCGCGGAGAAACGAACTGGATCGGCAAAATGGTCGCGGTATCGATCGTCGACATGCGGTCCTGGATATTACGCTTCATCTGGGTCATACCCATTTTGAGCTTGGCCTGGAGCATTTCACCGACACTGCGAACACGGCGAAGACCCAAGTGGTCGATGTCGTCCTCCTTGGCAGTCTTGTCGTTATTTAATTTGATGATGTGAGCAACGATCGCGTACAAGTCGGTCAAATGAACAGTGCGATCTTCCTTAGTTTTGTCGTTTTCTTTTATCTCAAAGCGCTTGTTGAATCGCACACGGCCGACCGTGGAGAGGTCGTACTTTTCGCGCGAGAATAGTGTATCAATATATTCTTTAGAGTTGGCCGCAGTCGCCAAGTCGCTATCGCGCAATCGGCGATAGATCTCCAAGTAGGCATCTTCGGAAGTTTTGGCGTGATCTTTTTCGATCGAAACCTTGACCGGAGTCAGATCAACGTCCAATTTCTCCATTTCTTTGACGATCTCTTCGTCGGTCAATTTCTTGCCTTCCATGTTGGCAAACACGCGGAAGAGAGATGAGATCGGGAACTTGCGCTTGCGATCGATACGAACGTAAACCGCGCCATCGGTTTCCGATTCGATCTCGATCCACGCCCCCTTAGCTGGAATTATTTTTGCGCCAAAATATTTTCGTCCACGCAATTCGTTCGCCGTGAAGAAGACTCCGAAGGAGCGGGCCAATTGAGGTACCAATACACGTTCGTTACCGGAAATGATGAAGGTACCATGCGAGGTCATTAGCGGGAAGTCCGCCAAAAAGATCTCCTGTTCTTTTTCCTGATCAAGAGTCTTGTTCTTCAGCTTCACTTTGATGCGGAGAGCCGCTTCGTAGGTCAGCTTGTTGTTTTTGGCGTGGTACTCATCGTACTTCGGCTCGTCCAACTGAAAACCGACGAACTCCAAATCGAATTTTTTCTCCGAATAGTCCCTGATCGGCGAAAACTCATGAAAGAGTTCTTTCAAGCCGTCTTTGATGAGCCAGCGAAAAGACTCGGTCTGGATCTCCACCAAGTTGGGGAAATCGGCGAGCGGTTTCTTGTAGCGGGCGAAATGTTTCTGCTTCATGGCGCGAATTTATAAATTAGTAATATTATTAATAAATTTTGAACACAAAAAAACCATCCTGCGTCCCTTTTCCGGAACGAAGGTTTCAAAAAGTGTGAAAAAGAGGGGCAAGAGGTCAGCCGTAACTCAAGCTTGCTTAATGGGCACAGTATAAACTATTTTAGAAGCTTGTCAACCCAGTAGTAGATTTTGGTCTTGCGCATTAAGCGCAGGCCGGAGGCGAGACCAAAATTCACTACTGGGTCAACCTTGGTTTAGGGCAATTTTTGACAAAAAAAAGACCCCGGTCACCCACGCTAAACGCGTTGGTTCCCAGGGTCCAGAAATCCCCTTCATTTACGTCTTGGCCGCAGGACAAAAGCATACAGGCTTCTGAGCATCTCCTCGACCTCCAGGAGGTTCAGTCCCAGGTTGTTAGGGGAGGCCAGTTCGCCCATCATTTCGGCCAAGGAATGAACCTTAACATCGAAGTGTTGCCGGTTATAGAAACGGTCGGCTTCTTCGACATTTTCGAAGTAATGCTCGCTCATTTTGAAGCCGAGCTTCTCTTCGAGCTCCGACTCTCCGTCCCGTCCCAGCACCTTGTTGATTGCCGCCATTCCGGGCTTAGTCGGAATATCGGTGGTAACGTAGATACCGCCGAAATGGCTGAGCAAATCATGATTATGCCTGAGTTTGAGACCTCGTTCGAACAGACAAAGATATCGATCCAAGCCCTCGTTTACGATCGCAATTGGCTCATTACGAAAGTGTCGTGAGGCCGTGGCCAAGGCGACCATGTCGGTTACATTTCCGCTTTCGAACCAGACATTGGTTGGCCTGATGATTGTGCCTTGTTCGATCAAGATTTCAACGACATTCCTCTTGATCTCGATCTCGCCCGGAAGATCAATCTCGACACAACGAGCATCAGAATTCTTCATTCCAAACATCAGGCTGCGCGGGGTAAGGCCGGCGGCGTGCTCGAAGATCTGCTTGATACCGCTTTCCCTGAGCACCCTATCAGTAAACCGATAGCGGGCCTCGAAGAACGGTACGAGCTTCAAGAGCGCCTCCCTGCCTGGAATTTCTTCGCCCCCGCTCAGTAACTTGGCGGCGGCGAGAATTTCTTTGCTCAACGGAATGTCCGCGTAGGTGCGGAATAGCGCCGGACCATTGGCCGTATGGCTGATCTTGGCATGTGCTGATAGCTCCTTCATGAGCAGTCACCTCCTCTTTTTCATTCAAATGGCTAACTTACAAAAAAAACGTGATGGATTTCATTGTCTTTGCCCATACTAAAACAAAACTTTGATTATGTAAAGGGATGTACCGATCTGAGTTTTTTACAAAAAAAAAGACCCCGGTCACCTCCGCCTAAAGCGTTGGTAACCGGGGGCTGTTGAGCCTTCTTCATCATGGGAACACTTCCCTTGCTTCCGTCGACAGACGGCGTCTTTCCCGGTTTATGTTCTCTTGAACATTGCGTTGATTGGACCACTTCAAATAGATCGGCTTATCTTTTTTACGCGTCCACAGGAAAACACACGCCTCGGATAGAGTATACAGACTGCCGGACGAAAGGTTGGGCGCTTGATGTTCGATGTCTGCCGGCAACAACCGATCCAGCTTATCGAAGAGACGGCTCAACCTCCAGCGATACACCGCCCAGAGAATGATGGTTAACGGGAAATTCCATCGGGTAATGCGATTTTTAACGATCGCCTTATGGCACCGGCTGATCTTCTCGACGTGTCCATCGGGGGTTTGGGGAATTGCATTCTTCAAGGTACTTTCTCCTTTATCGTTGATTTAGCTTGTTAACAGATTTAAGAAGCCTGGTGTATTTATACCAGATTATATCTATTTTGTCCAGTATTACTTTTTATCGCTTTTTCCTAGTTTCCAGGCTTCGATATTTGCCTGATGGCCCGAAAGCAAGACTTTCGGCACTTTATATTTTTTCTTTTTCCACTCCAAAATTTCGGGACGAGTATACACTTCGTGCGATGACACCCGTTTCTCTTCCGGCGAATCACAGTTGCCCAGCACCCCCGGCAACTGGCGAGTAATCGAGTCCACAATGATCATCGCCGGCAATTCCCCGCCCGTCAAAACATAAGGTCCGACCGAAATTTCCTCAGCGCGCAAAATCTTTTTCACGCGCGCGTCAATCCCCTCGTATCGTCCGGAGATCAATATAATATCGGTGTATTTCTTTCCCCATTTGATGGCTGTTGGATTATCAAACTGCTTCCCGCCCGGGGACATAATAAAAACCTTCACTTTAGCTTTTTTATTTTTAGCGATCTTTTTCTTTAAAGCATCTACTGCGCGCAGGATCGGCTCGGCAAACATGACCAATCCCGGTCCCCCGCTATACGGTCTGTAATCCGTCCGGCGATGCTTGTCCAGCGTAAACTCCCGAATATTTACCACGTTAAATTTCACCAGTTTCTTCTCCTGGGCGCGCTTCAAAATCGACTCATTCAGATAGGAGTCGAAGATTTCCGGAAAGATGGTCAGTAGGTGAAACGTGGTCATTTGACAAATGTACCACAAAGTTACATAAAAGAAAACCCCACTCACGGCGAGTGGGGAGTAGGGGCAGAAACGGGCGATGGCGGATTTTCCTGATTCTTGCAGAGGGAGTGCCCCTCCGGCAGAATTTGTCCACATGTCGGACAACACTTTACCTTTACAGGAAAAAGCCAAAGCATAAGAAGTACAAAAAAACAGAACAGCAGGGCAAATGCCGTCAAGACGGCAAAGTCTATCCACGCTTCGTGGCTAGAAAGTACTGCCAGCAGCATCCGCCATAAGCCGAATCGGGCTTTCGGGCCGACGTACCATAGGGCTGACAAAAAGACTGTCAGCCAAAGAAGTGAAAAAATGACCAATCCATTTTTGAAGAACGGCTCTTTGTTTTTCATGAGACGCCTCCTTTCTCCATCAAAATAATAACACTTATGTCAAAAATATGAAATCCGTGTAGGAAAAACGAAAAAGCCCCAACGGGGCTTTTTCTAAATTTTTCTTTTTTCGGAGTTTCAGATTGAGATGCAATTCGAGGCGTAAGCGAGGCTTGTGACCAAGCTGTACATGCGAGTACTGCGCGGGAACAAACGAGCGAAACAACGAAGAAGTGCGCTCAATATGGAACTACGAGATGAGGTCTTGCATAGCAGCATCGACGGATGCGCTAGCGCTTCCAACCTGAGGAGCACGCACGTGCGTACTGCCTTCCGGCTCGTTGATCTTCAAGTTGACGCGAGCATTGTTCTTCATACCGACAACGCGAAGAAGAGTACGGATAGCCTTGGCAGTATTGCCCTGGCGACCAATGATCTTGCCCATGTCAGCCGGATTGACGTCGAGAGTCATCAAGACGCCCATCTCATCGACCTTGCGATCGACTTTGACATCCTGAGGATTATCAACCAATGCCTTAACGAGATTTTCCAGAAATTCCTGATCCTTAAAGTCCATTTCTTTCGTAGGAATGATCCTTATAATTCTTTCATTTCGACCTTACCGAATACTTGGTATGGTAATGCAATTGGGGAGGTTTGTAAACTACTTGCTCAACCCGGTAGTAGATTTTGGTCTTGCGCGTTAAACGCGGCCGGAGGCGAGACCAAAATTCACTACCGGGTCAACTTCACGCCCGCCACCTGACTCGTCGAACTGCCTGTCGCTCCGGTACTAGTGGAAGTGGTCGCTAAAGTTGTACTGGCCGACAGAGTGCTTGTACCGGTAGCCATGCCCGGGGCAAATTTAAAGGTAGAAAGCATACTATCGAAAACTGCTTTTTCTGAACCGGATGGATCGTCGTCGCTATAGTTGGCTTCGGCCACGATCGCCGACTCGCCATTTTGGAAAACATATTTCTCGGTCGATCCTCCGCCGAATTTATTAGGGTCGGTCTTTGAGGAATATAAAATGTATAGAACCGTCGATGAACCAACTTGTTTCGAAGAGGTGCTTACGATCTTGGAATATTTAGAAAGGTTGGCTACCATATCGTCGGAGCTGGCCGGTTGAAAAAAGATCACCGAATCTTGAACGGCCAACTCAACGTTGGTCGAACTCGGCCGGACGATCTTGCTCAAAAAGCTAGCCCGCGAATTGCGCACAAAAGCATCGGCATCTTTGTATGTCGGCGTTACGGAAAAGATCGTTGAAGTGCTCCAGTCCGTAGGATATTTTACTGAGAAGCCTAAAGCTGAATCACTAAAAGTCTTCCAACTCTCGGTAGCGGTACTTGTTGCCTTTCCGGTTCCAGTTAGATCGATCTTTATCGTCACCAAGCTAGTCACCTGTTTTTGCAGGCCTTTCACGGCGCCAAAAAGATCATCGAAGATCGAAGCATGAGCAGAAAGCGGAGAAACTAGCAACAAGGCAAACAAAAACAAGACTAATTTATTTTTCATATGTTTGGATCTGCCAGCCAGATAAGACGTTCTTGGGCTACCAGACTACTTTTAATAGTAACACAATTAGGGTCAAAATACCAGTGTCAAATGACAGACGACCAATGTCAAGTTCGTCACCAAAAAAGCTAGGCAAAGCCTAGCTTTTTTCATTCTTAATGTTTAATTCTTAATCCTTAATGATTCCGTTATCCCCAGTTTTATTCAGCGGATGGTTCAATTGGTTCTTCGGCAACTGGCGCTACAGGCTCGGCAGGAGTTTCCTCTACAACTGGTTCAGCTGGAACTTCCTCCTCTTTAACCTCAACCTTCTCTTCGGCTGGAGCTGGTGTGGCTTCCTTAGCTGGAGCCACGGTCAAAACTTCAGCAGCCTTTTCGGCGGCCTTCTCCGGGATCTGGACGATGATCTTCCCTTCGATGACCTTGGCTTTCACCAATAAGTTGTGGACGGTGTCAGAAACCTGAGTGCCATTCTTGATCCAGTGCTGAATGCGTTCAGCGTCGAGCTGGGGCTTCCCCTGACGAGCGTCATAGGAACCAACGATTTCTAAAAAGTTGCCAGTTTTGGCGGAATTCTTGGAGTCAGTAACAATCACCCGGAAAGACGGGTCATTCGTTCTGCCTACTCTCTGCAAGCGAATTATTAACATGATAAGGGAAATACTATCAGATTATCGAGGAAAGTCAAACCCCGTAGTAGATTTTGACATTGGCTTTCGCCCGTCCCGAGGATACGGGACAATGCCAAAATTCACTACGGGGTCAAAGGGGGCCTTTTTGGGTCCCCTTTCTGGAGTTAGCTGTCCTCATAGACTTTACACTCAGCATTGGCCAAAACGACAACCCGGCTAACTTGAGCGGGTCCATTCGGGTCAATCGTAACAATCTCACCGAGCCGAATTTGTTCCAAGGTGCTGATGGATAGCTTGATCCAAAGATATCCCGAATTGCTGTCTGACACGACATCGTGCCCGTCTTGGTTAAGTAAAACCCTAACCCTAGTCCCTCGGCCATACAGATTTGTACCCGTTAAGGTAAATCCTCCAAGGAGCAATTCAACTTCAACAAGAAACAATCTTAAGGTGATAGCGTCGGGATGCCCTCCCCTCACAAGATTGTGATCACCAACAAACATAAAAATCACCTCCTTCCCTTTCTGGATATCTTATATCACGCGCTGGAAAAGATGTAAATACTATGTTAAAATGCCCGTATGAAAAAATCTCCGGTTATTACACCGACACATTTGTCCGGCCTCATTCGCGTTAACACTCGCGGAGAAGGCAGTTTTGTCTTGCCCGATGGAAAGATGGCCAAGATCGAAACAGTCGATCTCAATACCGCCCTCGATGGTGATACAGTGGAAATTGTTGTCATTTCCAAAGGCAAAGAACCAAAAGCTCAGGTGGAAAAAATTATCGCCCGTAAACGCAGTGAGTTTGTCGGCTTACTAGAAAAAACCGAGGGGGCGTATTTTGTCACGCCAGATGATCGACGAATGTATGTCGATATTTTAGTGATGCCAGATAAAATTGGCGGAGCCAGCGATGGCGACAAGGTATTGGTCAAGATCACTCGTTTTGACGATCCCAAAAAAGATCCATTGGGTGAAGTGGTCCAGGTGATCGGCCGGCCGGGTGACAACGAAACAGAGATGATGGGTATCGTGCTGGAAAAAGGTTTCCGTCCCCCATTTACTGATGAGGTGGAAAAAGAAGCCTCCGAAGCCAAGAACCGCGCCCTCACCCACTTCGATGAAGAACTGGCCAAACGCCGGGACTTTCGCGCCGTGCCCACTTTCACGATCGATCCAGTCGATGCCAAAGACTACGACGACGCCCTCTCTTTTCAAACCCTGCCAAACGGCAATTTTGAAGTCGGAGTGCATATCGCCGATGTATCTTTTTTCGTCCGCCCAGGCACCACCCTCGATGAAGAAGCCCGTCATCGCGCTACCTCTATTTATCTCGTCGATCGTACTATTCCGATGTTGCCCGAAGTCCTCTCTAATGATCAATGTAGTTTGGTAGAAGGAATCGATCGTTTCGCTTTTTCCGCCGTATTTGAACTTACAGCCGACGGTGAGATAAAAAATGACTGGTTCGGCAAATCGGTGATCAACTCCAACAAGCGTTTTTCCTACGAAAAAGTCCAGGAAATACTCGATGCTAAAAACGGCCAGTATTTTACCGAGCTCGACACACTAAACAAACTAGCCTACGCCTTGCGCGCCAAGAAGATCGAGGCTGGTGCCCTATCCTTCGAAGACGAGGAAGTAAAATTCAAACTCGATGAAACAGGCAAACCGATCGAAGTTAACAAAAAAGAACGGACTGATTCGCACAAATTGGTGGAAGATTTTATGCTCTTGGCCAACAAACGCGTCGCCGAATTCGCCTCGAAGAAAAATAAGAACCGCGCCAACACTTTCGTCTACCGTATTCATGAATCGCCCGATCCGGAAAAGATCTTGGCCTTACAAGAGTTCTTGAAACCGCTCGGCTACAATTTGGAAGTTAAAGGTAAACGGGTCAGTTCAGCGGAATTGAATCGGTTACTCGAATCCTCGGTCGGCCAGCCGGAAGAGAATATCATCCAACGTGCCACTGTTCGAACAATGCAAAAGGCTCTTTACTCGATGATCAACGTCGGCCACTATGGTTTGGCTTTTGAGCATTACACTCATTTCACCTCACCAATCCGCCGTTATCCCGACCTAATGGTGCACCGCCTCTTGGAAATATATCTGTCCGGCAAACAGCCGTCGTTCGAAATGCTGGCCGATTATTCATCGCTCGCTATTCACTGCTCCGAGATGGAAAAACTGGCCGCCGAAGCCGAACGCGATTCGGTCAAATATAAACAAGTGGAATATATGCAGGATAAGATTGGTCAAATTTTCCAGGGAGTTATCTCCGGAGTGACGGAATGGGGCATCTACGTGGAAGAATTGGAAACCAAAGCCGACGGAATGATCCGCCTAGCCGACCTGCCCGGCGACTATTATGTTCTCGATCAGAAAAACTACGCCGTCGTGGGTGAAAAAACCAAGAAGCGTTACCGCTTGGGGGATGTGCTTACTATCAAAGTAAAAAAAGCCGACTTGAATAGAAAAATATTAGATTTTATCCCGGTATAGATATCACAAAAATGAATAAGCCACCCTCTGAACGAGCAGGGTGGCTTTTTTCGATCGAGCGGGAAATTAACTTACTCCCCGTCCTGATCTTTCTTCTCTTTTTTCCCCTTTCCCCATGGCGGTGATGGCGCTGGCCACTCTTTGCTTCCACTCCACCTGATTGGCAAGCCCATCTCTGAGCCTTCAGGGTGATTTCTCAAACTGGGACGATTTTGTCCCAGTTGTCCTTGTCTGAATTTCGGGAACATACTTCCCTCCTACGAGGTATACCCATCGGAGATCTACAATAACTCCGTTATCATTTATACGCTGACTTACGGCGTATGTCAATCAATTTATTTGGCCCACGCCTCGGCTTCGTCAAACTTTATAGACAAAAGTTTGGAAATACCATCGCCACCCATCGTGATGCCATAGATAATGCCGGCACGCGACATGGTTTCGCGGTTATGGGTGATCAAAATTAATTGCGAATATTTAGAAAGATTTTCGATCATATCGCCGTACTTGCGGGAATTGGCTTCATCGAGCGCCGCATCGGTTTCATCAAGGATAAGAAATGGCGGCGGATTGACCTGCGACATGGCAAAGAGAAGCGCGATCGAAGTTAAGGCCCGCTCTCCGCCGGAAAGCATCTGCAAGCCCTTGATCTTTTTGCGGGGCAAGCTGACCGAGATATCCACCCCGTAGTGAATTTTGGCATCATCTTCGATCGGCCCCACAGGGCCAATGCCAAAATCTACTACGGGGTCCATCCCCTCCTTCTTTTCTCGAGTTTTTCCCTCGGGAATTAAAACATTCAATTCCGCGTCTCCACCGTCGAACATCAGCATAAAAAACTTCTTGAACTCGCGGTTGATCTTGATTATTCCTTCTTTAAAATCGGTATCCAGCCGTTCTTTCAGATCCTTAACAATCACTTTCAAATCGTCCTTGCTCTTTAATAGATCGTTGTGCTCGCGCTCAAGATAAGCATCCCGCTCGGCCGTTTCTTTGTATTCAGTCAACACATCCCCGCCTTCCATACCCATATCCTCAAGCCGGATCTTCAGACATTCGATCAAACGCCGTTTCTCTTCCTGCCCTGCCCGATCAGTCGTCGGATCATAACTCGCATCCAGCACAAAATTTTCATAGAGCTTGATCTCCTGGTTCACCAAAGCCATCCCCTCGCGAATTTCGGTCTTGAATTGTTCTTCTTCCATTACCAAACGCTCTTCACGCGCGCGAATGGTTTCCAAACGGCTACGTAATTCGCTCCGCCGACTGCGCAATTCAAATACCTCCCGCTCCGCTCCGCGGGTCGTTTCTTTCTGTTTATCGATATCAGCCTTGCGATCGCTCAAGGTCTGGCGCAGTTCGTTTTCTTCCGAATCCAATCGCTTGATTTCAGACTCGATCCGATCCTTTTCGGCGCGCAGTTTATTTACCTCCGCCTCAATGTCTTCCAAGCTATGCCCGGCCGGTGCGTGATGTTCCTCGCGGAATTTACCCAGCAAGTTTTTGATCTGACCAACAACCGTTTTCACCGACTCCAGATTTTCGCTTTGACCAGCCTCATTCAAAAAGGTATCCAAACTGCCAAGCAAGTGCTCTACCTGAGAGTAATCGATCATTCGCGCCGCTGCTTCCTCCGGATTGGCCAGTTTCTCGCCCTTGATCTCGATCATTCCTTCCAGTCGGCCCAAACCACGAGCCAATTCATCTTTACTGTTTCGATTCTGTCGTAATTTATTTTCCAGTTCGCCCAATTCGCGCGTGCCATCAGGACTAATCACGTGAGCAATGGCCGCTTCAGCTGCCCGCAATTTTTCTTCGATCTGCGAGAGCTCTCCCGCCGGCCCGTCTTTTTCATTCTTGATCCGAGCGCGAAAATCCTGCAGATAGGCTTCTTCTTTTTTCAAATATTCCAAATACAGCCCCTTCAATTCCTTGCGCATCTCATCAGCCTTCTCAATCTTTTCTACCTGTTTTTTCAGGAACTTCAAATGAGGAGCAATTTCCCGACGAAGAGATTCCACCTGCTTGATATTCTCTTCCGTTTTCTCCAGTTTCTTTTCGCTTTCTTCGATCTTCCACTGATACAAACGCAATCCCAGCGCTTCCTCGATCATCCCGCGCCGTTCATAGATATTGGCGTTCAAAATACGATCAGCTTCACCCTGATTGATGATGTGGTGGCCGGTCGAACCGAGCGAGACAGCAGAAAGCAATTCATAGATATCTTTCAGTCGAACTTTCGTCCCATTGATCGAATATTCGTTGGAGCCATCACGAAAAACTTCACGGGTTACCGTAACTTCATCGTAGTCCACCGGAAATTTCTTCTCCCTATTATCAAAAGAAATAGACACCGAGGCCCTGTTCAAACGCGAAGCCTGCGCCGCACCGTTGAAAATTAGATCTTCTCCTCTCTTTCCGCGCAGAGACTTCAGCGATTGCTCGCCCAAACCCCAGCGGAAGCTTTCGGCAATATTGCTTTTACCCGAGCCGTTCGGCCCCACAATAGCGGTGATCGGGGCATCGAAAACGAGCTCGGTCTTCCGAGCAAACGATTTAAACCCCGACAATTCCAGCCGTTTCAACATTCGTTAAATTATATAGCGCAAAGCGCAAATCTCAAAGCGCAAAAAGTTAACTCAAAAACTAAGGCGCCTAATATTATATGAATTCAAAATGGTACCCATCTCCTTGCTCCCGACTCTGTCTACCCCGGAGGAAGAGTTTCTCTCCAAGTTCTCTTTTTAAAATCAAGACGTCTGTTTCTTCAATTTCTTTTAAAAAAGGTAGGAAATTATCAAAGCTAACCATATCAATGTAATATGTTTTTAATTCACCAAGACTCCCAGGAAGCGAATACGAATAATCAATTTCTAATTGAAAATTACTGGTTATTTTCGAGAAGCTAATAGTACCATCTTCTTTTCTAAAAATATTATCTAAATTTTTTAAGACGACGACAGGTAAGTCATAAACGTACCTTATTTTTTCATTTAAGTTCTTTTGGTAATAAATCATCGAGTGGACACTTTGTGTCCATGCATCATAAACATCATCTCTTCCCTCCACAGGTCGCCAAGTTTTCGCGACTTCTTCGTCTTTAAGATAATGATTTTTCTGCAAGTCTAAATACTCCTCATTTCTCAAAAGGTGGTTATCTCTAAAGAAATCTGTTGCTTTTTTCTTATCTTTTTTGACAAAATAAAACAGAACTTGGTTCTTTATATATTTACATTCAATAAACAATCTAACTAATACCCTTTCGCTTTGATTATAAAAATCATCCTTAACTAAAAATTCTTTTCTGGCGATTATATCTATCTCCCTAGATTTATCAGTTGCGATGTCTTTATAGTACGGTGAGATTTGAGCGTTCCACCCATTTTCTTCTAAAATCTTAGCAAGATCATATTGAATTTGGTCTCCACCTTCGTCTATTATTTTCTGAATTTTTTCTTCCATTTGTAGTTCATCACTCATAATTCGTAACTGGAAGGGTTTAGAGACTAAGAATTCCAATTCTTAATTTCCAACCCTTTCCTCGCCGCCTCTTGTTCGGCTTCCTGTTTGGAATGGCCGGTGCCTTCGGCGATCTGGTCGTCGCCGATAAAGAGGCCGACGGTAAATTTTTTATTGTGATCGGGGCCGGCTTCGGACAATATTTTATAGTTCGGAGTAACGCCGGCAATTTCCTGCGCTTTTTCTTGGAAGAAGCTCTTGGCATCCAGCCAAAGTTTTTCATTCACGATCTTTTCTGTCATAGCAAAAAGATTGTCGGCAATGAACTTTTGAGCCACCTCTTGCCCCTGATCTAAATAGATCGCGCCCACCAAAGCTTCGAAGGCGTTAGCCAAAATGATCTGGCGGGCTCGGCCGGTATCTTTCGCTTCGCCTTTCGACAAAAGCATGTAATCGTTCATTCCCAGCCCCGAAGCCACTTCCGACATCGTGATGGCATTGACCAAGGCGGCGCGATAGGAGGTTAGCTCCCCTTCTGGCGTTTTGGGATATTTGTGATATAGAAAATCAGTCACCACAATCTCCACCACCGCATCACCCAAAAATTCCAGGCGCTCGTTGTGTTCCATCTCCAGATCCTTGTGTTCATTCAAATACGATCGATGCAAAAAGGCCTGCTTCAACAGGTTCTTGTTATTAAAACCGATGTTTATTTTCTTCTCGAATTTAGAAAGTTCCATATTATTCGTATTTGTCATTGCGAGGAGGGTACTCCCGACGTGGCAATCTGAATCGAGATTGCTTCGGAGTACCTCGCAATGACAATGCTTAACTATCTTATTTTAAAATAATCTTGATAGCCTTAGTGATAATGGGTAAGATATCATCGTAAATTTTCAGATCGGGAATTTCTGAGAGGTTGAACCATTTTACTTCGGTCAACCCGCCTTTTTTGGCGAGATGAATATCCGCCGGATTGGTCGCCTCGGCCAAAAAGTACGTAACTTGTTTGCGCAATTTTCCGCGTTCGGGATCCGAAGCAATGTACTCGTTGAAACCAAGTTCTTCTTTCGGTTCGATATCGAGATTCATTTCTTCCTTAATCTCCCGCTTGGTTCCCTGCGCGTTGTCCTCACCTTTCTGAATATGTCCCTTGGATAGAGTCCAGTAGCCAAACACGTCATGAACCAGGGCCAAAGACATTGTGTCGTTCACTGTGGCATAGACCACCGCGCCACCCAGCTTGTCGATCGGCATTTGTTCGTAGGGAATATCTTTGATGCGTTTTTTCTTGGCCGGGACATCATCTTTGCCTGGCTCGCCCATTTCTTTGTAGACAGCCCCTAAAACGCCATTCACAAAGCGTCCGCTATTTTCCCCGCCGAAAGTTTTGGCCAGTTCGATCGCTTCGTTGATCGCCACGCGCGCCGGCACTTCCAGCTTGTCGCCGAACAACAACTCATAAAGGCCCATTCGTAGAATGTTCCTGTCGACATTAGCAATTTGGCTGATCGGCCAATCGGGCGCGGCCTTCTCAATGATGTTATCCAGCTTATCTCTATGCTTGATAACGCCAATGACAAGATTTTTGACAAACGATATATCATCCAAGCCGGGGGCGAATTCCTCCGCGTTCCGATTGATCACCTCGTCCATATCCGTTTCGTCATAGCCACTCATATCCCATTCAAAAAGGGACTGCATTGCTAGACTTCTGGATAAATGTCGATTAGCCATACTATTACGTTTGTCAATTTAAACGAGCTCAATCAAAACTTACTAATCTTTTATTTTGCGGACTTGGCTTTAGCTTTCTTCTCCTGCTTGCCGATCTTGGCGAGGACATCGATCACTTCTTTGCCCTTGTAAGTACCGCAATTGGCGCAGGCATGATGACGCTGGTGCATTTCACTGCACTTCACGCATTTGGACAGCCGGGGTCCAGTGAGAGCGTGGTGCGAACGGCGGTCGCCGGTCGTAGCCCTCGTATGTCTCATTCGTACTACCATAATGGGAATATTATACCCATTATGTCAAAAATAGCAAGAAAAAAGGTTTTGTAAAAAAGAAGTCCACCAAGGAGGTGGACTAATGGCCGAAACGCTCGATTATTCCTTCGTCAGGGATGATGGCGTTTAAATTGGCCTCAACGGGGAGCAAAAATGGTTCCAAGCCAAGAACATGGCTTTTGCCCATATTATATTGAACCATCCGCCAGGAAGCCAAAAAAGGCTTGAGATGTTCCGGGACATCGGAACGGACCAGCATTTGGTCAATTTCGTAATTGGTTAAGGAACAGATCGGACCAGTACTAGAGGCCATCAGGATAAACATCTCAATTCTCCTCTCTCGAGACATGGGGCGATCACTAAACAAATAATACTCCGTATCATTAAAAAAGAAAGGCCGCTCCCGAAGGCAGAGCGGCCAAAAAAAGAAATGCTGGATCAATCAGGAGCACGACGGTCAAACCGTCAAAGGGCGACCAGCCAGTTGCTCGTTCTCCGGCTAAAGGGAGTGCGCCAATTTGAGCGCGCGCTGTTCGACCACCGAACTGCAGAGTTCGGCCACCTGAGACAACAGCTCAGGCGACGGACAAGATGCCACGATCAGCCAGCCGGCCACATCGCGCAGATTCTGACAGCCAGCCGGGTCGTTGACCTCCTTGAGCGACCGCGGGTCATTGAGCGCAAAGACCAACTCGTCCATGATCAGGTCGATCGGGTTGGCCGGGTCGAGCAAACGGAGGTGCTTTTCCAGCTCGGCCGTGATCATGGCAAAGTATTTGTCGCTTCGCCGGAAGCTTTCCGCCAGACGGGGATAATGCTTGAGACCGTAACGAAAAGCCTTGAGATTCCTTGCCGATGCAATAAAATGATCGGCCATTTCTTGATTAGAAGGTACCACCATCATTATCACTCCTCGAAAAAATTTGGACGAACAAAGAAATGTCCTCTAATTGACATTGTTAACCTATTATTGCCCACTGTCAACCCTGTCAGCCGACAAAATGTTTAATAAAACTTTTGCGATGTAACTCGTGCGGACCGTATTGTTTCAGGTCGGCAATGTGTTTGGCCGTACCATAACCCTTGTTACTTTTCAGATCGTAGTGCGGGATCGCTTCGGCCAACTTTTCCATTTTCGCATCACGAGTCACTTTCGCCACGATCGAGGCCAGAGCGATCACCAACTCCGATTCATCTCCCCGCACAATACTTTTTTGATTGAGATATTCCGCCGGAGCTTTTAGCCAGCCGTCGAGCAAAACTTCTGTTTCCGCCGGATCGCATTTCAGATTTTCCAAGCCCTTCCGAACGGCCATTTTAATCGCGCTGACAATTCCAAACTTATCAATAATCGTATTCGGTTCAAAAAACACACCGTAACTTAAAATCCCCCCGTCTTTCAACTCATTTATTTTGGCAAAATATTCTATCCGCTTCTTCGGCGTCAGTTTTTTCGAATCTTTGCCGGGAGTAAAAACACCATCGGCAATTAACTTCTGATATTTCTCCCGTTCGATTATCAAAATTCCCACCGCCACCGGCCCCAAAAGCGGTCCGCGCCCCACCTCGTCTATTCCGATTATGTATTTAGAAGCCATAGCCCTTACATTATACTTAAATCCCAACCAAACAGGGCTAGTATGAATAACATGTCCATATGGACATGTTATTCATACTAGCCCAAATTCCTTTTTTAGTTGGTCTGCCCCCTCGATAAATTCGACGACCATATACACAATATCTTTCGTCGCTTCAAAATGTTTTTTTAACAAACCAATAACCTCCTGACAATCATAGGGATGAACCCACACACTATTCTGCAATCGAATGAACCCCCAATTAATCAGTTGCCTTCTAACTGCCGCTCTCGTTCGATTTTTCTCAACTACAATATCAAAAATAATCACTCTAAATTTATCATCCCACTTCTCCGGCTTAGCTATCCTAAAACTGCTGAATTCTAAATCGGATAATTTCTTTTCTCCCGTTTTTGTTAATTCCAACCGGCCACCATTCTCCAGTTTGGCGAGCTTTTCTTTGATCATTTTGTCTAAAACCTTTTTAACATAATATTTCTGGGAATAACTTACCTTTTCTTCTTCAAAAAACCAATCAAGAAATGGCCTATACAATACTCCTGCCCCTTGCATGTATGCAAAAGTATAAGCATAGTCTTTGATCTTGGAAAGAACAAATTTTTGAACATCAAACTCTCCTCGACCGCGTTTCTTTTTGGGTTTATGTCTAATCTCCTTTTTCGATCTTTTTTCCATTCCCCAATTTTACCATAAACTATGAATAAAGTGTCCATATGGACACTTTATTCATAGTTTATGGTAACCGATTACACATTTGGGAATTAAAGAAAAAAACAAAAGCCGCGGTGTGATCCGAGACCTTTGTTCTCGAAACATCGCGGCAGAAACTAGACTTTACAAATCAAGGAGTCTTATTTGCGAAGCAACCCACGATAGACCCCAAAGACTTTCTCGTTGACCAGGTAACTACAACGATCAAAAATCATTCGGGCGTTATACATGGTAATCGCCTGCATGTTCAGCAAATGTTCAGCTACGACGTCAAAAAGACATATTAGTCTACGACGATCCTGGCGATCGTAATCAGAAACATCCTGGTTCAACAGATCTTCGCAATCCTTTGGGGTTAAACCGGGAAGCAAAGTCCGAAATTCTTCAGGATCCATCTTTGGATCGATAATGATTCCAGTTAGCATATCCCACACTCCTATCCTAAATATTTTTGATTTAACCTGACGACATTGAATCCGACCAGACTATACAACACAATAGCATCAACTGCAACTCACTCGGAAATGATTAAAATTACTGGTATAATTTACCAAACATTATGCCCTCAAATTTCGTTCATCTTCACACCCACAGCCATTATTCCCTGCTCGACGGCTTGTCCAAGATCAAAGACCTGGTCAAAAAGGCCAAGGAGTTTGAAATGCCGGCCATCGCTCTGACCGATCACGGAAATATGTACGGCGCCGTGGAATTCTATAAAAAATGCACCGACGGCGGGATCAAACCGATCCTGGGTGTAGAGGCCTATATGGCGTCCCGCACCCGCTTCGACAAAGAACCGCGTACCGACGCCCGGCGTTATCACCTCACCCTGCTAGCCAAAAACAACGAAGGCTACCGCAACCTGCTCAAGATGGTAACCAAAGCGAACCTCGAAGGCTACTACTACAAACCGCGCATGGACTGGGATCTGCTTACCGAATACCACGAAGGCATTATCTGCCTGTCCGGTTGTCTGGGCGGAGAACTTTCCCTCCTCTTGTGGGCCAAAGATTACGACGGAGCCAAAGCCCTGGCAACCAAATACCGCGACCTGTTCGGCGAGGGAAATTACTACATCGAAATAATGCATCATCCGAAGCTTGAACGACAGTCTGAGATCAAAGCGGAGCTGATCAAACTGGCGCACGAATTAAATATTCCGCTCGTTGCCACGTACGATTCGCACTATATTAATAAAGACGACCAAAAAGCCCACCAAACACTGATCGCGATCCAGTCACAAACCGATATTGAAGATGCCAAGCGCATGGGCAATACCGTGGACGACTTCTCGTTCATTGGACCGGATGAAGCCAAGGAATTTTACAGCGATGCACTGGAAGCGGTTACCAATACGGTCAAAATTGCCGAGATGTGTAATGTGGAATTAGAACTTGGCAAGTGGACTTTCCCGAATTTCCCGCACGAGTCCTCCGAAGATGGCACGGAAAAATCATACGAGCAAACCTTACGCGAACGCTCAGAAGCAGGTCTCGCCGAATACTGTCAGCTTTATCCCGATCGCGCCGAGGAAGCCAAAATTCGCACCGAATACGAGCTTGATGTGATCGTCAAAAAAGGTTACGACGTGTATTTCTTAGTTGTATCCGATTTTATCGGTTTCGCTAAAGACAACGGCATTTTCACGAATACTCGAGGATCAGCGGCCGGTTCGCTCGTATCTTTCCTCATTCACATTACCGACGTCGATCCCCTTTATTACAAACTGCCGTTCGAACGCTTCCTCAATCCGGAACGCCCCTCCCCGCCCGATATCGACATGGACTACGCCGACAAACGACGGGACGAGGTGCTCGACTACGCCCGGCGAAAATACGGCACCGACCACGTGGCCCAGATTGGTACTTTTGGTAAAATGCTCGCCCGTGGAGCTGTTCGCGATGTCGCGCGCGCCCTGGGCCACCCCTACGCCATTGGCGACCAAATCTCCAAGCTCATTCCAATGGGCTCGCAGGGTTTCCCGATGACGATCAACCGCGCTCTGGAAGATGAGCCGGAACTGAAAGCGCTCTATCAAAAAGACGCCACGGTCAAAGAAATTATCGACCTAGCTAAAAAGATCGAAGGTTGCGCCCGCCACATTTCCGTCCATGCCGCCGGCACGGTTATTTCGCCGACTCCATTAACAGACTTCACTCCGGTCCAATACGACCCGAAAGGCGGTAAAGTTATTTCGCAATATGAAATGCACGCCGTGGAAGATGTCGGACTCTTGAAATACGACTTTCTCGGTATCCGTAACCTATCTATTCTTGAAGATGCGATCAAGATCGTCAAAAAAATTACCGGCGAAATTATCGATATCCAAAAAATTCCACTCGATGACAAAACGACCTTTGAAATGTTAGCCAAAGGCATTACCATTGGCCTCTTCCAGTTGAACGGTTCCGGTATGACCAAGTGGCTGAAAGAATTGAAACCCACGACAATTTTCGATATCAACGCGATGGTCGCCCTTTACCGTCCCGGTCCGATGGAATGTATTCCCGATTATATCGCCCGCAAATACGATTCTTCACTGATCAAATATCTCGATCCGCGAATGAAAGATATTCTGGACCAATCTTACGGCGTCATCACCTACCAAGACGACGTTATGATGATCTCGATCAAGCTGGCCGGCTATTCCTGGCTCGAAGCTGACAAACTGCGCAAAGCGATGGGCAAGAAAATCCCGGCGGAAATGGAGGCACAAAAAGGCAAACTGCTGGAAGGCTTTGTGAAAAACGGTCTAACCGAAAAGAAAGCTCAACAGCTCTGGTCACTGATCGAACCTTTCGCCGCCTACGGGTTCAACAAAGCGCACGCCGCCTCCTATGGCCGCGTCGCCTACCAAACGTCCTACATGAAGGCTAACTACCCGGCCGAATATATGACAGCAGTTCTTTCGGCCGAATCAGGCAATACCGAAACGATCGCGGAAGTGATCGGCGAATGCAAAAAAATGAGCATTCCAGTACTCGCCCCGGATGTCAATGAATCCTTCGGCGATTTTGCCTGTATCAAAGCTAGCACCGGCGACTTGTCTAAACTTACGCCGATGGCCAAAGAACTGGCCCTACGCCAACAACGCGATCACGACACGATCCGCTTCGGCCTTTATACGATCAAAAATCTCGGCACCGAGATCAGCGATTTCATCGAACACGAACGCAAAGAACACGGCCCGTACAAATCCTATGCCGACTTCTTGGAACGAAGCAAACACAAGAATATGAACAAAAAGTCGCTGGAGTCGCTCATTAAAGCTGGCGCCTTGGATTCCTTGGGCGAAGATCGAGGAACGATGTTGGGTAATATGGAAGAAGCTTTGGCTTACAACAAAGAAGGGCGCGATGCCAACCAGAACCAGACTTCTATTTTCGGCTTACTCGCCGATCCGGCCGCTGCGCCGAAACTGGCGCTCAAAAAATGCGACCCGATCACCGACAAAGAAAAACTAGCTTGGGAAAAAGAACTACTCGGCCTCTATGTCTCCGGCCACCCGCTCGAAGCTTACAAGGATAAATTCGCCAAAGCGGAAATGGATATCAAGAAGATCAAAACCTTGGAAGACGGCAAACTGGCCGTCTTCGGCGGGATCGTGGAAGAAGTGCGAGAAATTCTCACCAAGAAAGGCGACAAGATGGCCTTCGTTAAAGTCTCCGATTTCGGCGACACCATGGAAACCGTTTTCTTTCCGAAAACTTTTGCCAAATTCCGTTCCCTCATCGTCGCCGATCAGTGTTTGGCGATCAAAGGCAATATGTCGATCCGCAACGGCGAACCGAGCGTACTGGTGGAGGCTGTGAAGGAACTTTAACTTAAAGATAATATCCTTGACAGCTACGGCAAAGCACCATATTATGTGAATAACAGAGATTGCTATGGCCACCAACCATAGGCCCGAATATCGGGATTCTTAAGAACTAATCTGTCGAATAAGTGTCCCGCATCCGCGGGGAAATCAGGTGGAACCACGCCTGTCCCGTTAAGTAGCTAGCTATACTTAACTGGGACCAAAAGCGCCCTGATAAGTGCATGAGCAATCGTGTATTTATCAGGGCTTTTTTAATTTCATAAGCAAAAAAATAATATGGCAAACATCGAACAAATTCGCCACTCGCTCGCCCACATCCTGGCAGCCGTGGTCAAGAAACAATATCCGCGAGCCAAACTGGGCATCGGCCCGGCGGTGGACAACGGTTTTTATTACGATTTCGATTTTTCCGACGGACCGGCCCCAACTCCGGACGACTTGGCCAATCTGGAGAAAGATATGTTCAAACTGGTAAACAAAAAGATCGCTTTCAATCTGGAGGAACTGTCCGTTCCGGAAGCCAAGAACTATTTCAAGGAAGAGCCTTACAAACTGGAATTGATCAGTGAGCTGGAAACGGCCGGCGAAAAACTGACCTTCTACCGCAATGATGATTTTCTCGATTTATGTGCCGGACCGCACATCAGTAATACCGAAGAAATTGCCACAGGTTCATTCAAGCTGGAACGCCTGGCTGGCGCCTACTGGAAAGGCAGTGAGAAAAATAAAATGCTTACCCGCATTTATGGTTTGGCTTTTGCCACGAAGGAAGAACTTGAGGCCTACGAAACTCAGCAAGAAGAAGCCAAGAAACGCGACCACCGCATTCTGGGTAAGCAATTGAAAATCTTTACCATCTCTCCACTTGTCGGGGCCGGCTTGCCTCTCATGCAACCAAATGGGATGACTATACGCAAAGAAATCGAGGACTATTTGTGGGAATTACACAATGACAAAGGCTACTTGCGCGTTTGGACTCCACATATCGCACATGAAGCTTTATACGAAACGAGCGGACATGCCGCCAAATTCGGCGATGAATTGTTCCGCGTTTCCGGCAAGGAAGAGAAGTTCATCTTGAAGCCGATGAACTGCCCACATCACATGCAGATCTTTGCCGACAACCAGTTCAGTTATCGTGATATGCCGATTCGATATTTTGAACCGGCCACAGTTTACCGTGATGAAAAATCCGGTCAACTTTCCGGTCTTACCCGCGTTCGCTCTATCACTCAAGATGATGGCCACCTATTCTGCCGGGTATCGCAAATTAAAGATGAGGTCAAAACCATTACGGATATCATCAAAACTTTCTACACCACGATCGGTCTGATGAAAGATTACTGGGTCAGTCTGTCTGTGCGCGGAGAGGACAAGAGCAAATATTTGGGCACAGACGAAGCTTGGGTGGCAGCCGAAGGAGCGCTCGAGGAAGCAGCCAAACAAAATAATCTGCCATACAAAAGAATCGAGGGAGAAGCCGCTTTTTACGGTCCGAAGCTGGACTTTATGTTCAAAGACGCCATTGGCCGAGAATGGCAACTGGCCACTATCCAATGCGATTTCAACCTGCCGGAACGGTTTGATCTTTCATTCATCAATGAAACCGGTGGAAAGGAACGGCCAGTTGTTATCCACCGTGCCATTTCTGGTTCATTGGAACGCTTTATGGGTATCATGATCGAACACTACGCTGGTGCGTTCCCGACCTGGCTCTCACCAGTACAGGCAATGATCCTGCCCGTCTCAGAGAAACAACTCGCCTATGCTGAAGAAATAGCCGACAATTTGATTTCATCCGGAATTCGGGCACAACTCGATACCTCCAATGAAACGCTCGGTAAAAAGATCCACAACGCCAAGATGCAAAAACCACCGTATATTCTCGTGATCGGCGCCAAGGAAGAAGAAGCTAAAAACATCACTGCGGAAAAACGTGAAGGCGGATCGGAACAAATGAGTGTGGAGGAATTCTCAGCCAAGATCAAAAAAGAGATCGCGGAGAGAAGTTAAAGATATTAAACAAACGAAACCCCCAGACTGTATTTGTGCAGTGTGGGGGTTTTACAATAGTCCAAGGAGAAGATTCTTAATCGCCCGCAACATTTTGCGGAACTTCGGTTTCGCCGATTTTGCCGGTAAAGACGGCCAGCGAGTAGACATGCCGGGCAAACGGTTTGATCGTGCTGAGATGAGACAGCGCGCAAACAAAAAGGCGAAACCGACAATAACAAACATCGGCCAAAGCGGTATGTCCATTTTCACCTTACAATCTCCTTTCTAAAAAGATCTGGCCGTTCCAAGTATATGGAAAGTCGGACAATCTGTCAAAAAGAAAATCGCAAGCAAACCCGAAGGTTCACTTGCGATTAAGTTTCCCTGAACGCGCCAGTATTTAGCGCGATACAGATTCGAACGGCACACTGTCGGGAATCTCCCGGCTCGTATGCCGTTTCTTCTTCACCACAGAAGCAACCTTCTGTGGGGTCGGCGTTTGGGTCACCCGGGTCAGCGAACCATTCGAAGCCGTCGCCTCTTCCGGTTGGCCGACAGGCAGAGGATGATTATCGACAAAGGCAAACTTGCCGTTGCGACCCATCATCAGCGTATCCCCATGCGATAAATTCGCAGGGGCAACGGCAGATGAAAACGACCGCACACAACCGTTGTCCTTCTTGACGACTAACGACGTCTTGTCCGCGGAAACGACCGTCACGGTCTCGCCACGAAAGATTGGATACCAGAGTGTGTATTTGTTCACGATCTAATGCTCCACTGTCGCGTAAAGGACTGCCCCGATGATGAGCTTGATCATTGTCGATACAAGCCACCGATTGATCTTCTGCCCGACTGTCTTCTCGACCGATTTTTTAGTTTCGATCGACGGAGTTTTCTTGAACCACATAATGCATCTCCTGCTTGATATAAAGACCTGTGCTTAGCCTGCTCCAAAAGAGCATAATGGCTTATTTTTTATATTATATCATATCTAGCCAAAATGTCAATCAATTCAGCAAAAAAGCCCTATTTCTAGGGCTTTTTTAGTTAATATTGTTAGATTATACGTCCAGGTTGGCCAATTTGGCGTGAGTCTGGATAAAAATCTTGCGCGGTTCTACTTCACTGCCCATCAGGATGCCGAAGGTTGTATCCGCCTTGTCGGCATCGTCTACGTGGACTTGCTTCAAGACGCGGGTTTCCGGTTTCATCGTTGTCTCCCACAATTCATCCGGGTTCATTTCGCCCAAACCTTTGTAGCGCTGGATCGAGATCTTCGAAGCCTTCTTAGCAATCACTTCCTCGCTCACCTCTTCGCCCTCAGGAGTTTCATCATCTTCACCTTCCACCGCTTCCCCGCCCATTTCTTTTACAAATTTATTTTTCTCTTCATCACTGTAGGCATAGTGCATTTCTTTCCCCTTCTTCAATTTATACAGAGGTGGCTGGGCGATAAAAATACGGCCGTCGTCGATCAACTGCGGATAGTAGCGGAAAAAGAAAGTCAAAAGCAAAGTACGGATGTGCGCGCCGTCGACGTCGGCATCGGTCGCAATGATAATTTTGTAATAGCGCAGTTTCGACATATCCAGTTGATCGCCGATACCTACCCCCATCGCAATGATCAGTGCTTTAATTTCGGCGAAAGCCAGCATCTTGTCGAGCCGAGCTTTTTCTACGTTCAAAATCTTACCTTTGAGCGGAAGAATAGCTTGCGTTCGACGATCGCGCCCCTGTTTGGCTGAACCACCGGCGGAGTCTCCCTCTACAATGAAGACTTCGGCTTCTTCGGCATTGCGAGACTGACAGTCAGCAAGCTTCCCTGGCAAGGTCATGCCTTCCAGCGCCCCCTTGCGCAAGATACTGTCCTTAGCAGCCTTGGCCGCCTTACGAGCCTTCTGGGCTAGAATGGACTTGTTGATGATCGATTTGGCATCATCCGGATGTTCTTCCAAGTAAAGGGCGAAACCCTCGCCAAAGGCCGTTTCTACCGCCCCGCGGGCATCCACCGAACCGAGCTTCCCCTTGGTCTGGCCTTCGAACTGCGGGTCGCGCATCTTCACCGAGATTACTGCCGTCATACCTTCGCGCACATCATCTCCGGAGAAATTGTCCTCACCGTCTTTTACATAACCGTTCTTTTTAGCGTAATCATTTAAGGTTCTAGTGAGCGCCGTGCGGAAACCGGTCACGTGCATGCCTCCTTCCGGCGTGATTGTGTTGTTGGTATAGCTGACTTCTTTCGCGTCGATGTCGTCGATATACTGCAGAGCGACTTCCACGTGAATATTATTCACTTCCTTTTCCACAAAAAACACCTCCTTCTGGATCGGTTTGTCGTGCTGGTTGTAAAACTTAATGAGGGATACCAAACCGCCTTCGAAATAGAAAGTCTGCGACGGCACTTCCAATCCCAATTCGGACAACCAGAAAATTTTATCCAGATCGATCTTGCCTTCGTAACCACGAGCGTCGATCGCCCGAATGCGCACATCCTTAACCAAGTAAGCCTGTCCACGCAAATGGTTAACTACGCGTTCCCAATCGTAAACGGTTTCGGAAAAAATAGTCGCATCGGGTTGGAAGGTAATGATCGTACCGTTCATTTTGGTCGTGCCAACTTTCTTGACCGCGTACTGTTTTTTACCCATCTTGTATTCCTGCACGTACTTGCTTCCTCCCACATGAACTTCGGCCTTAAGCCAAGAAGAAAGAGCGTTCACTACCGAAGCTCCTACTCCGTGCAAACCGCCGGAAATTTTGTAGCTGTCTCCTTCGAACTTACCGCCCGCATGAAGCACTGTCATAACCGTTTCCAGTGTTGAGACTTTAGTTTTCTTGTGAATTTCCACCGGAATACCGCGACCGTTGTCTACTACGCGGATCATATTACCCGGAAGAATCGCTACTTCGATCTGATCGGCAAAATCGTTCATCGCTTCATCGCGCGAGTTGTCGAAAATTTCCACCATCAGGTGGTTTAAGCCGTCTGGTCCGGTCGAGCCGATATACATACCGGGACGCTTACGCACTGGTTCCAGTCCTTCCAAGACGACGATTTCATCACTGCCGTATTTTGATTCTTTCTGTTCTTTTTTGGCCATAAAAATATAGATAAAAGGGCTTTTTTAGCCCAAAATATTGCTCCCATTTTACCATTTTTAGGCTTAAATTACCAGCTTATTTTTACGATTGACTGTGCATAAAATAGCAATGGAAAAGCTTGACATAGAGCCATATCCTAGTTAAAAAAATCCCCCGGCGAGCGTAGTGCTCACCGGGGATCTTATTGCTTTGGCGATCAAGACGCTACATTCATCAGTTCGAGTACAAGACCGCATACCAGAGGTTTATCAGCCTCATAATCGCACCCAGACGCCATCTGGGCCTCACGCAGATCGGTGGACATTGCCACCAGACGGCAGTGAGGAAATCTCTCTCGCGCCCGCTGGATCAGATCAATCGACTGCCGGCCGTCATTAAGCCGGCCGTCAAAAAGGATAAAATCCAGACAATGATCAGTCTCGATCGCCTCAGAAGCTCGTTCATAGGTGTCGGCCGGGATGGCCTTCAAGCCAAGATCCAGTAATTGATCGATTATGGCATACAAGATGTTGGTTTCGTCTTCCACTACCAACGCCGTTTTCATGTGTCCATACCCCCATGACAAAATCTAGCTATATTTTTAGCACTAAATGCTAAAAAAATCAATAAAAAAGAAGGCGGGGGTTGAATCCCGCTTTCTTTTTAACCTTCTATCTTTTACTCTTACTTTCGCACCTCCCAGCCTTTCGCTTCCAATGTGGAAATCACTTTATCCATAATGCCGTTCACCTCGTCATCAGACAGGGTTCTTTCGTAAGATTGGAAAACCTGGCGGAAAGCCAAGGATTTTTTGCCGTCCTTGGGAAATACGTCGAATAGGACCGGACCTTCGGAAAGTAGCGGACCGGAGTTTTCTTTGATTGCACTCATTACTTCTTCGGGAGAAACCTCTTCGGGGACAAACAAAGCCACGTCGCGGATCACGCGCGGATAAGCGGAAACTTTTTTATATTCTTTGGCGGGACAAATAAATGGATCCAGATCAGCGTCAGCAAAGGCCCCAGCATTCTTTGCCAATTCATCAAACGAACCTTCCCAAACGGTAAATGATAAATTGTTCACATTGTCGGCTTCGGATACTTCTTGGCCGGCGGACAATTCAGGGACAATTAGATCCGCTTTGATCTTTTCTTTTGTTTCACCCATCTCCGACTTTATTCCCTCCTGAATTTTCGGCTTCACTCCCCGGCGGGCAATACCGAGACATAGCGATGTCGTTTCGATCACTTTTTCTCCATCTTTCTTGAAGATATGTCCCATCTCAAAAATCTTAACGGGGTCGGTATCAAACAAAATGTTCAACAAATTGAACTGAAGGCGATCCTTGATCCAATCGGTCAAATTGGTGCGCAAATACGGCTTATCTAACGCCAATGGATTGGCCACTTCAATCTCGCCTTGCCCGACAAAAGTATAGCCATAGACCTCCGAGAACCCTTGTTTGACCAAGATCTCACGGATTTTATTAGCTAACCGGAAACGCCTATTGGCCTCTCTTTCTACCCCTTGTTCAAGTTTGGAATCAAGGAGTTGGGGAGAAATCTTGTCGTAACCATAAATGCGACCGATTTCCTCGGCAACGTTTTCCTTGATTCCCAAATCCACCCGCCGGAACGGAATGGTCAGTTTTAAAGTATCACCGTTTTTTTCTACAACAATATCGAGATTTTTTAAAATCGTGGCCATCGCCGCTTCCGGAACCTCAATACCAAGGACGGCATTTATTTCAACCGGTTTCACTTCAATGACTTTTTGGACGGCGGGGTTTGGATAAACATCAATTTTGTCGCCAATTTTTAAGGCCTCCTTACCGGCAATTTCAAAAAGCAAAGACGAAAGTCTGTCCATCGCCTCTCCTGCCACTTCCGGCGAAAAGTCATTTTCGTAGCGTTTAGAAGCGTCGGTGCGCACCCCCACAAAAGCGCTCGTCCGACGGATATTTACCGGATCAAAATTAGCCGATTCCAAAATGATATTTTTCGTATTAGCATCCACTTCCGCCCGATTACCACCCTTGATACCGGCCAGGGCCAGCGGGCCTTCCGCATCGGCGATGACCATGTTTTCAGTGGTCAGACAAAGTTCTTTGCCGTCGAGGGTAGTCATCTTTTCGCCTTCGGTTGCCCGGCGCACAATTATATTGCCTTTGACCTTATCGGCGTCAAAAGCATGCATCGGCTGTCCAAGATCGAACAAAACATAATTGGTCGCGTCCACAATATTGGAAATAGACCGCTGACCGATGCTTTCCAACCGTTCTTTGAGCCATGCCGGCGAAGCGCCAACCGTTACATTTTCTACCATCCGGCCGATATAGCGCCGACAGAGATCGGGGCAGTCTATTTTTACGTCCAGACGGCGAGCCGTATTCCCTGAATTAAACTCCGTTTTTATTTCACCGTAATCAGACGGAAAGCTCCGCTTTGGCAGATCAAAGATTGCGCCAACCTCTCCGGCAATTCCAGTATGACACAAACAATCGTGCGCGCGATCCGGTAAGATCTTTATATCAAACAAAGTGTCATTCCCCTTTTTTTCCATTCCTTCCACTTCAAAAGAGTGAAAAATAATTCCATTCTCAATATCTTCCGGCGAAGGAATTTCTTTATCAAAGTAAGTTTTTAACCAGTTGTAAGAGTAAGCCATAATTAAAGTTGATTGATCAAACGCAGATCTCCGTCAAACATTTTTCTAACGTCTTCCACTCCATATTTAAGCATTGCCAACCGTTCCGTACCAAAACCAAAAGCAAAACCAGACCAACTCTCAGGGTCAAGTTTGAGCGCCTTGAATACATTGGGATGTACGATACCGGCTCCGCCAATTTCGATCCAGCCGGTTCCGGAACAAAGCGGGCAAGTTTTACCATCTACCAAGCCGGTATTGTGACAATTGAAACATTGCATATCCACTTCGAAACCGGGCTCAACAAAGGGGAAAAAAGATGGACGCAATCGACTGACTACTTCTTCGCCGTAAAGTTTCTTAAAAAACAAATCAATATAGCCTTTGAGGTGAGCGACGGTAACCCCCTTATCCACCAATAGACACTCGATCTGATGAAACTGGGCCTCGTGACGGGCATCTGTAGCTTCTGAACGAAAACATTTTCCCGGAGCAACGATCCGCAAGGGTGGTGTATTTTCTTCCATAAAACGCGCCTGTACGGCACTAGTTTGAGTTCGGAGAACATTTGGGAAGCCTTTCAGAAAGAAGGTGTCCTGCATATCGCGTACCGGATGATCGGCGGGCACATTTAAAGCATCGAAATTATGAAATTCGTCTTCCACTTCCGGCCCTTCGGCCACCTCAAAACCCAGTTCCTTAAAAGCCTTACACGCTTCCCAAGTCACCTGGGTTAGCGGGTGCAGATGGCCTTTTTTTATGGTTTCAGACATAGCGAAATTATACACAATAAGCCCATTTCTTCAAAGAAACGGGCTTATTTAAAATGTTTATTATTTAATGAATCCCCCGGCTTGTAACTGCCAAAGATGACTATAAACACCATCCTGATTTTCGAGCAATTTTTCGTGACATCCTTCTTCGGAGATCTGCCCTTTATCAATTACAATGATCCGATCCATCTGGCGAATCGTCGATAAACGATGAGCAATCACTATTACTGTTTTATCTTTCATCAAAGTTATCAAAGCGTCCTGGATCAATTTTTCGGATTCCGAATCTAAACTAGAAGTGGCCTCATCGAGAATCAGGATCGGCGCATTGCGCAAGATGGCGCGCGCTATTGCTACTCGTTGACGCTCTCCACCGGATAATTTCACCCCCCGCTCCCCGACTAATGTCGCGTAGCCATCTTGAAGACCGGAGATGAACTCGTGGCAATTGGCAGCCTTGGCGGCAGCGTAAACATCTTCATCGCTTGCCTCTGGCCGGCCATAACGGATATTTTCCAGCAGAGATCGATGAAAGAGATCGGGGTCTTGCGGAACCAGCGATACGGCCTGCCACAGACTGTCTAAGGTAACTTTGGCAATATCCTGACCGTCAATCAAGATCTTTCCGCCAGTTAGATCATGCTGTCTTAGGACCAAACGAATGATCGTGGTCTTGCCCGCCCCCGATGTACCGATAAAAGCAAGCCGTTCGGACGGTTTTACAATCAAATCAAAATTCTTCAGAATCGAACGTGTCTCATTATAATTGAAAGTGACATTCTTAAACTCGATCTGTCCGTTTTTAACTTTTAAGTTTTTAGCATTTGGAATGTCTCTGATTTCGTGCGGAGTTTCCAATACGACCGTCATTTCTTCCGCATCAGATAGGCGCTCGTAAACAGTGCGGATAACTCGTCCAACATTCCAGATCCGTTCGATCATCATCGTTAACAAAGACTCGATCAATACAAAATCCCCAATACTAAGTTGGCCGCGCGACCAAAGGACAATCCCGTAATAAAAGATACCGATCTCCAAAGCGATCGAAAGTAGGGCTTGAACACCATCCATTGTGTTCGATAGATAATTCCAGGTGATGATACGCAAACGGCGTAATTTCTCGTTGATATCCGAAAAAGTTTGTACTTCCCGGTCATAGCCACCAAACAGACGAACGTTATTATGATTAGAAATTGTATCAGCCAAAAGCCCGGAAGATTCGGTCTCCACTAAGTTGCGGGCTACATCATATTTATACTTGTAGCGAGTAAAGGCCCAGTTGAAAGCAATAAATGCAACAGACCAGACAAACAGAGCCAGGCCAAGCCAAATATTAAGCCGAGCCAAAATTACCAAGGTGATCGCCATTTGAACGATCAAGGGCTCTAGGTTCCAGAGGATCTGATCGGTGATCGCTTCATAGGCACCAGTAAACCACTTCACCTTCTTCACCAGCGAACCGGCAAAGTTATTAACGAAAAAAGTTAGAGAGTGTTTGTTCAGATAGCGATAGCAAGAATTGGACAAATCTTTTATGACCTTGGTTTCCAAAACGGCGCCGGTGACCTGCATCGCCCGCCAAAAAAGCCAGTTGGTCAAACTGATCAAGAGTAGGATAAATAGAGTGTGTTTAAGCGCAACAATAATTTCCGTCTTAGACGCAGTTTGGCTGGCAAGTAAATTTATGAAATCTTTGAGATAAATAGGGTAAATCGAACTAGCCGCCGAAGCCAAGGCGGTGAACAGTAAGGCTGAAAACACCAGCCACGGATAACGCCGGCTGTGTTGCCAATATATTCGTAATGTTGTTTTAGTGTTAGTTTTCATTTCTCAATCTTAAGATACTTGTCTTTTCTCCAAACTCTTCCCTTACCCTTATTTAAATTCCTAAAAAATGGCGTTAATGAATGACAGTTAGGACACAACAGACGCAAATTACTTTCCGCATTATTTTCCGAATCACCATCAATATGATCAACTTCCAATGGAACATTGCCTGTCATCGGATGTCTCTTGTCCCAGCCACACTCAGAGCATCTATTATTAAATTTCTCTAATAAATATCTTTTTAGATGGCCGGAGATATTTTTTGTCACAATACCTCTTCCTCCGTTCGCACAATCTTTTTTCCAGTCTTCTAAATAAATCTTGTACTTATATTCACCCTGGCATTTATTCGAGCAAAATTTAATTTTATGCCGCTCCAAGAGAACACATGAACAATTTAAACATTTTCTCATGACACAATCATACCACCTCTTGGGGTTTAGGCGGTATACAATTATCCACAGTCTGAGCCAGAGGTCGGACTTGAACCGACAACCCACCGCTTACAAAGCGGTAGCTCTACCGTTGAGCTACTCTGGCGAAGTGCAATAGAAAGCAGTTTAACAAATTAACGAGTTTGAGGCAAAAGCTGTTACTTTATTACCTTAGATTTCCTGGAAGTTTTATGCTCGGACATTTCACGCAGGAAGAACGACACGGCACCTTTTTTACTGACCGCCCCCTTGCCATGGACCATATCGATCACATGAGAAAAACGCTTTTCGATCTTGAAACCGGCAACTTTCAAATAAGACCCAAGTTTTCTAATTCCCAAAAGGATGTGCAGTGAAACATAGCGGGCCCCTTCGCGGCAAAGCAGTACTAAAAAGACTGCCAACCAGTCGATCTTTTGTTCAAGCATCGACAATAAAGGCGGTTGTTCGAAAACGGTCACCCGTCCAACTCGAATAGCAGCCAGGCGCGCTCCTACCATCACTGAGATAGCCAGCCCAGACAAACCCGCGATCCAAATTAAAAATATCATGGAGTTTTATCCGCAAAAGCGGAACGAGGTCTCACCTCTTAAGCTGAGACTGAGGTATCGAACCGGACGAAGCGGACAATTTCAATCCGTTCGCCAAATTTTTGTACGTGACTCTGAACCAAGTCTTTGATCGTCAAAGACGGGTCTTTAATGTAAGGTTGTTCTGCCAATTCCGCCAAGTCTGCCGAGGGCATAGCAGCCACTTGCATAGCAAGGTCATCAGCCAACGCATGAAATTCAGGATTTTTGGCCACAAAATCGGTTTCGGTCGAAATTTCTACCAAAGCGCCAATTTTACCGTTGCCATGGATATAAGCGCTCACCACCCCCGCGCCTAAAGACCGGCCGGATTTTTTTTCCGCGATGGCCGCCCCCTGGGCCTTGAGTGATTCCAAAGCCTTATCCATATCTCCACCGACTTCTTCCAAGGCCTTTTTACACTGACCGATAGAGATGCCGGTGCGCTCTCGTAATTCTTTGATTTGTTCGGTTGTAACCATTGTTTTGATAGATTTTGTTAGCGAGGTTCTGAGCTTTGCAAAATCATCACCCCGCCCTCACTCTTGATAATATTTAGTACGTTTTGATATTAGCCCTTGGTTTTCAAACTTGACGGTGAGGGCGGGGTCGCGGATTTTATAGTCGCTTCGCTTCTTAAACTCCAGCGATCTTCGCCTCTTCAATCTTCTTGGCAGCCGAAGTCTGGGCAATTGTCTTGCCGTCTTTGTAGGCTTCAACTAGGGCAGAGATGAAGAATTCAGCGGCTGCCTTGGAAGCGTCGTTGGCAATGATCGGATAGTCGATCAAACGAATATCGCAATCGGAACCGGACAAAGCAATTACCGGCACATTCATTTGCTTGGCTTCGGCGATAGCGATCTTTTCAAAATCGGAATCAACGACAAACATCGCGCCCGGGATCTTTTCCATGTCTTCAATGCCCGAGAAATATTTTTCCATCTTAATGCGCTCAATGCCGATCATGGTGCGTTCGCGCTTAGTGTAAATATCCAGACCGCCAGTCTTCTCCTTATCGCGGTAATCTTTCATTTTATTGATGCGCGAGCGGATCTGCTTGAAATTAGTGAAAGTTCCGCCGATCCAACGTTCAGTAACGAACGGCTGGCCGATGAAACCGGCATAGCTTTTGACTACCGGACGGACTTCGTTCTTAGTGCCGACAAATAGAATTTGTTTGCCTTCGGAAGCAACCTTACTGACAAACTCCGCCGCCTTATCAAGCGAGTCAAGCGACTTGGAAAGATCAATAACAGCTGTTTTGTTTTTGTAACCAAAAATGAACTGCCCCGTAGACGGATGGCGGCGAGCTCGCGAATAGCCAAAATGGGCCCCGATCTTGAAGAGGTCCTTTACCTGGGAATCTTTGTTCTTAGACACGTCTTTTTGCATATGGGAGTATCTTATCAGACAATTCAGAGCTTGGCAACCGTTCCAGTTCCCTAAAACGGCAACTCCCGGCTTTTGGGTAAATACTATAAATCTAACCTTGACACTTGCCTATTCATCTAGTAAAGTCTGGGACAAATAGATCCAAGAATACATATAGAGGAGAGAAACAATGTTGAAATCTGACGCACTTGATCGATGCGATGCCATCCTCAAGGAAGCCGCCAAACTCGCCAATGAGCGGTTAAGCCGACCTCAGTCAGGAGTTCTTCCTCGCGATGGCGGGCTTCCCGAAATCGCCCGACTTCAATACGAACTTGTCTCAATAGGACACTACCTTCCCTTGGAGGACTTAAAGAAGGCCGAGATCATCCTTGGTATTGCCGACAGGGCATGCCAGAACGATCTAAAACGCAATTAGGCACATGGACCAAAGGCCGACGGCACGCATCTACGCGTCCCGCCGGCCTTTCATTTTTTAAAAAACAACCCGTATTTTTACCGGCGACGGACTCGCCGGTACATAAAAAGACGCGGAGCGACCATCGAGCGACTCTCCCTCCAAAGGCGGCACTAATAAAAAAGGTAGTACCTTTGGGGAGACTCTCGGAAGCGCGCAGGCGCTGAGAGTGAACAAAAATCCAGCAGGATTTTATGTGTGCTCGTCAAAGGTATTACCTTTTTGTTTTATTCCTCCTCCCTCTCTGATTCCTCAAAACCACCTGAATTTGCTCTAGATTTTAGTTCCTCAATAATGGGACTGATTCCGCCTTTCAATATCTTTTCGATTCCGTGCCACGACTCCTTGATCCGGTGGTCGGTGACCCGATCTTGCAACACATTATAAGTACGGATCTTCTCGGATCGGTCTCCGGTACCGATCTGACTTTTGCGCTCGGCCGAGAGCTCTTTAGCCTCTTTATCTTCTTGGGCCTGAGAGAGCTTGGCCGCCAAAATCGCCATTGCCTTTTCTTTATTTCTTAACTGACTCCGTTCAGCAGTACTTTTCACCACAAGACCGGAAGGCTTATGCACGATGCGCACGGCCGTTTCCACCTTGTTCACGTTTTGTCCGCCTGCTCCTCCCGCTCGCGTTGTAGTAATTTCCAGATCAGCCGGATTGATCTTAATGTCTTCTATCTCTCGCAACGGCAAAATAGCCACCGAAGCGGTGCTGGTATGAATTCTCCCTTGCTTTTCCGTTTCTGGTACTCGTTGGACACGATGCACCCCCGTTTCGTATTTGAGATCGTCATAAGCGCCCTTGCCATTTATTTCGAACAAAGCTTCTTTGTATCCCCCCATCTCCGATGGCGAGCTGTCGGTCAGATTCCAGGACCAGCCTTTGCCTTCGCAATAAAGCCGGTACATTTCAGAGAGGTCGAGAGCGAAGATGGCTGACTCTTCCCCGCCGGCACCAGCCCGCACTTCCAATACCATCTTGCGGATCTCTTCCGGTTTGCCTTTTTCTTCTTCAACAATAGATTTGATCTGAGCAAGCAAAGTATCCCGCTGAGCGTCCAAAGATTTTACTTCTTCCTCCGCCAGCTCTTTCATGTCTGGGTCGCTTAGAGCTAGATCGCGATTTTTATCCGACTCCAAAGACAGCCGATCGTATTCGGCCATGAGGTAAACCGTCTTAGGGTTCTCACGGAACGACTGCAGGTCTTTTTCTTCCATTACGTTATTGTACTGATTTTTAGCCAAAATGCCAGACGGTTTGTCATTAAGAATTAAGGATTAAGAATTAAGAATGAAAAACAAATTAACCAGCCTAAAAAAACGGCTTTGCCGTTTTTTTTAGTAAAATCCTTAATTCTTAATCCTCAATTCTTAATTGGCTTCTTTGAAGCCTTGGCTTTCGGTTTGGCACCAGTAGCCTTGGACATACGGGTCTTGAACTTCTCCACGCGTCCGGCGGTATCCATAACCTTTTCCTGTCCGGTAAAGAATGGGTGGCAAGCACTGCAAATTTCCACGTCGATCTTCTCTTTGGTCGAGCCGACAGTAAACTTATTGCCACAAGCACAAATCACCTGGGCCTGGTCGAAATACTTTGGATGAATATCTTTTTTCATAATTATTTTTATACGTAAAGGGTGTAGTCCTGCCCCGTAGTATCCCGAGCTTCACGAGGGATTACTATGGGGTCTTTCTTCATGATGGCAAGAATATATCAGATAATTGGGCTATTTGCAAGGCCCTAGTTGTTAGCCAGGTAATCGATATTGCTCTGAATACTAGAGGCAATGCCCATTACGCTATTGGAGTAAGCCTTGCCGGAAGTGGCCCATTTGGAACCGGCGTAATATTTGCCGGCCGCCCGGGACTCGGCCGTATAAGTCCCTTCATCCGCCCCTAGGTCCATTAGATACAGACTGGTCGCGGCGAAGGCATCTTCAGCCGCCCAAGGATTCGGAGGACGATTGCCGGTTACACCCGAAATGCGATCCTGATAAAGTTCCCAGGTGGAAGGGATGAATTGCGACGGACCCATTGCCCCGCCGTAGCCATTTCCCTGCGGACAGGACAAAGGCATCGTATCTGGAGCAATCCCCAGAGCTTTGGTTATCCGCATATACGGATCGGCATCGCGCGAGGGTTTCATAATAGACTGCCACATTTTGGAAGCATCTTGCCCCGGCAGATTGCACTTGCCCACGTTCGCCCCCAAGTTGGTCTCCTGGGTCATGATCGCCAAGATAAAGGCCGGGCGGACGCTGGTTTTGGTTGAAGCCTCTTTAGCGTAAGCCAAAGCTTGTTCGAACGGAATCGCCTTGGTATCACGCAGAGAGAAGAGTGCGGAAAGGATCTGCGAGCGTTTTTTCTGCCGGTCGGCAATGATACTCTTATAATTGCTTTCCTGATTCTTGCTGACCTTTAAAAGATCCTGCTTCTGAGCTTCCAGACTTTGAACCTTTTTCGTTTCGGTCTCGATCGCCGCCTCAGCATCCTGGGTCGCGCTTCGTTGGGTTTCCAAATTGGTCTTTTGAACTTCGGTCGTGGTCTTGGTTTGTTGGATATCGGTAAAAGATTTTTGCAAAGAATCCTCGACAAAATTAAAAGCATTCAGATCGGCAAAGGTATCCGACAGATTATCATCGGACAAAGCCGCTTCAGCCAGCGAAGTATTGTCGAGCTCGCGCGTTTTACGCAATAATTCCGACAGAGAAGATTTTTCATCTTCGATCTTAGCGGAAAGATCGCCGATCGTCGCCACTTTTTTGCCGATATCCGTACCCAACCGCTGGATCTCGATCTGCTTTTCCTGGATCTTAAGTTTCGAGGTCGCGATCTGATAGGTCAAGACATCCACGTCGCGCTTGAGACTGGCCGTTTCTTTTTGTTTGGATGCCAACAGTTGAGAGTTTTTTGCGATGTCGGCTTCAACCTGAGTAAGTTGCAATTGCAAATTGGCCTGACGAGCGGCATCGTCGGCTGAAAGAGCCAAAGCTCGGCTCGGTAAAATTGAAACAATAAAAATAGCGCAGACGACAAAAAATGAGATCCGCGCAAGTCTGGATCTATCGTCTGAACTGTTAGCAAAATTCATACGCTTTCTATTATATCAAAAATTTACCGCTTCTTTGCAGTGTACAATTGGCGCTATTTATTTCACAGTTCTTTTACAAACAAAAAACCGCCTCGGCGGTTTTTTGTTTTGAAAGTTATTATTCGGCCGGGGCAGTTTCTTCGCCTTCCTCGCCTTCCTCCTTGCCCTTCTTCTCTACCTCGATTGCAGTGAGATCAACCGGGGCTTCCTCCTCCTTCACTTCTTCGCCCGCTTCGGTCACCGAGACCAGTACTTCTTCCGGATCAAGTTCGGTCGTCACACCAGCCGGCAACTTAACATCAGCCACAGTGATCCGGCTTTCAAGATCGATAAGAGTGGAAAGGTCGACAGCGATCTCATGTGGTAGGTCTTTCGGTAAGGCCTCTACTTCAATTTCATGCAAAACTTTGATGACCATGAAGCCAGCCTTCTCTGCCGGAGCTTCGCCGACAAATTCAAGCGGAACATCCACCTTGATCGGCTTGTTGGCCTCGACAACTAGAAAATCGGCATGGATAGTTTCGCCATTGCGTGGGTTGTGAGCGATCTCATGGATCAGAGTATCTTTCTTCCCGGATGGAGTTTCGAGAGTGACAATAGTCGACTCGCCAGCCTCTGCCAGCACTTTTTTAAATTCTTTAGTATTAACGAAATAAGAACCGGCGGTCTCTTTGGCACCATAGACCGAGATAGGCAACTTGCCGGCCTTGCGGGCCTCGTCCAAATCCTTGCCAAATATCTCCCGTTTTTCTGCAGTTAATTTAGTAGTCATGATGGGGATATTATATATATTTATTGGAAAATGTCCAGCTCCATTAACCCCGTAGTGAATTTTGGCATTGCGCTTCCGGCGCGCCCTGCCAAAGCGGGGCAATGCCAAAATCTACTACGGGGTTGACTTCCAACCGAGCTTGTCGCATTGTAATAGCAGAAAAAAACTCCTTAAGGAGATCCTAGCTTGCGGAGGAGGTCCTCGTCATGATTTCGTCCAAATTCGGCTTATTTCTTCTGATCTTATCAATTCTCTTCTTGTCGGCCTGTGCAACGCAACCGACAAGAAAAGAGGTCACGACAAACGGCCAAGGCAAGGAAGTCTCCACTCTCACGGCGATCCCTGCGCCTCTGCCTGTGCTGTCCTCCTTCGCTGTAATCGTCAAGGGAGAGATTGAGCCGGACGGACGGCTGATCGCCTGGGGACATGCAAAACTCCCGCCAGACAACCGGCTGGCCGAGTGGGTAATGTGGGAAAGCCCCGATTTCGTGGTCCATGAGTTCAGCCAGCCAATCCGCCCCGATTTTTTGGAATTGCTCGACGGCACAGGCTGGAGCCCATATCTGCTCCAACGGGGAACTTCCACCTCGTTGCAGATGACTGCAGGGCACTACTCCAGGAACCAGAAGTGCGGGTTCTCCGGGCAATTGCCGATAGTCGATGCCGAAGCCGTCAAGTACCAGTGCTACCTCTTTGGGCAGACGGCCGGAATCCAAATCGACATCGACGAGCTCGATGCGCCCCACGAGACGTCGATCGCCGACAAAAATTGAGGGGTCATTACCCCCCCCCTATAAAATGAAAAACCCGCGCAACAACGACTGCCAGTTGTCCCGCGGGTTTTATTTTTTTCGATGATTACAAATCGTTGAACAATTTCAAACGCTTGGTCGCCACCTCCCTCATCTCCAGCACCGCTTCTTTCAGTATTTTATAGGGCGCGATCTCTTCAGGATATTCTTGAAGAGAATGCTTCAGCCCATTCTTGTAGGCCACCCGCAGTTCGGTATTGATATGGACGATCGGCATACCCGCTTTGATGGCTGAAACGAAATCTTCGTCCACCGTTCCCGATCCACCATGAAGCACCAACGGGACACCGGTCGCTTCGCTAATTTCTTTGATCCGTTCGATGTGCAGACGCGGATCGGGCGAATTTTTCAGCATCCCATGAATATTGCCGATTGCCGGAGCCAGCATATCCACGCCGGTTTCGGCGACAAAGCGTCTAGCATCTTCAACTTTGGTTATTGTCTCTTCCGTCACGGCGGCTCCTTCGGGAATCTCATCCAGCAATTTTGAGGAAGTGCCAATATAGCCCAACTCTCCCTCGACTAAAATGTCCGGGTTCTTGCTTTTGGCATACTCCACACATTGTTTCGTAATTCTGACATTCTCTTCGAAAGACAACTGACTGCCATCAAAAATGACCGAATCGAAACCGGCATCCACCACCTCTTTCACCCGGTCGAAGGAATAAGTGTGATCGGCGTTGAGATAGATCGGATAATCGAACTGATCGCGGAAGGCTGAAACCAAAGCGCGCACTTGCGGGATGCCGATAAAATCACGCTCGCCTTCCGATACTCCGATGATGATCGGTAAATTATTCAAATCTTTAGCGGCGCGAAAGATCGCCCACAATCCTTCCAGGTTGGAAATATTAAAATGCCCGACGGCAACTTTTTTATCCACTGCATCTTTTATAACTTCGCGAAGCTTTTTCATCCCATTAGAAACTTATTTGCTAATTTATTTTTGGTAGTACTCACTAGTTTATTCTACTACGTTATCCGCACATTTGCATTATCCACCGCGGTTTCTAACGGGACAAGTATATAATTGGTATAATTCAATCGATGAGTTGGTTCACTCCAAAAAAGTTTGATCTCGTGGCCATTGGCGACATTGTCGTCGATGACTTTATTCGACTGAAAGAGGCACGAGTGGAACCTTCCAAAAACGGCAAACGACCGGAGCTTTGTCTTGCCTTCGGTGACAAGCTACCCTACGAAACAGAACTCTTGGTTCCGGCCGTCGGGAATAGTCCGAATGCGGCGACAGCCTCGGCTAGGTTGAGACTTAAAACTGCCCTTGTCACCGATCTCGGCAAAGATGAGCACGGCTCGTTATCTCTGGCCACTTTAAAGAAAAACGAGGTTGATACCCGTTTTGTTCGCGTGCATAAAAATAAGAAAACTAATTACCATTTTGTACTGTGGTACAAAGACGATCGCACGATCCTGATCAAGCACGAAGATTACTCTTATGTTTTGCCCAATTTAGGCACTCCAAAATGGGTTTATCTATCTTCACTTGGAGAACACTCCCTGCCTTATCATGAAAAAATTGCCAACTATTTAGAAGCTAATCCGACGATCAAACTAGCTTTCCAGCCGGGCACGTATCAGTTGCGTTTCGGACCGCAAAAATTAGCGCGCATTTTAAAGAGGACCGAATATTTCTTCTGCAATCGCGAAGAAGCCCGACAATTTTTAGACACCAAAGATAATGATCTGCGTAACCTATCGGAACGCATCGGAAGTCTTGGGCCAAAAGCCGTTTTCATCACTGATGGCCCAGCCGGAGCTTATGCTTACATGACCCGCTCGCGTGAGCTTTTATATATGCCGATCTACCCCGATCCAAAACCGCCCGTCTCTCGCACAGGTGCCGGCGACGCTTTTTCTTCGACCGTTACGGCCGGCACAATTATGGGACTTTCGATCGAAGAATCGCTCAAATGGGCAATGATCAATTCAATGCACGTAGTTCAAAAAGTCGGTGCCCAAGCCGGCCTGCTCCCGCCGGAAAAAATCAAGGAATTTATAGCCAAAGCACCGGAAAGTTTTAGGATAAGAAAAATGTAAAAAGGTCGGAATCCCGACCTTTTTATGACTATTCTATTCTTCTATAAAAATAAATCGTGGGCCATGGTAACCATCTCGATCGACAATCTCATTCCACATAGAAAGAGGTCTGACCCAAATCTTTGATCGAGGATTATCGTAAAGTGCTTCGTAAACAATCATGTCTTCGAGAGTTTCGCTGTGTTTTGCCAGATTCAACACCCGATATCGATGATCCTTGTCCTTAAAATGACCGTAAATACCCCCGATCACTATGTTTGGTGATTCAGACATTTCCATTTATCCTTTCATATTTATTTATAGAACGATTCTTTCTCGCTAAAACCATCTTAACCTTTTCCATTATGGTGTCAACTCCCAAACCATAATGCTCGATCAATTCCATTGGCTCACCGGATTGGCCGAAGCGATTATTCACCGCCGCGAATTCTATCGGCGTTGGCAATTCTTCCGCTAAACATTCGGCCACCGCGCTCCCCAATCCCCCAGGTTGTTGATGTTCTTCCACTGTGACTAGCGCACCCGTTCGCTTGGCCAATTCCACCAAAGCTTTTTTATCGATCGGCTTGATCGTGTGCATATTTAAAACCGCAACATCGATATGTTCGTCAGCCAATCTTTTCGCCGCTCGCAGCGCCTGGTAAATGATCGGGCCACACGCGACGATCCCCACCTGCGGTTTATCCGCACCCAAAAGCAAGTTAGCTTTGCCTATTTCAAATGGCGAATCGTCAGTGGTCATTACCGGCGTCTTCTCCCTCGCCAGCCTCAAATAGGCCGGGCCGGAGGCATTGGCCAAGGCCAAAGTGGCCTTTAGAGCCTCTACGGCATCACAGGGCGCGACCACCGTCATATTAGGCAAAACACGCATTAGGGCTATATCTTCCAAGGCTTGATGCGATCCCCCGTCGGGTCCGACCGATAGTCCGGTATGGTGGCCGGCGATCTTCACGTTGACGTTGTTGTAACAAATAGTCGTACGAATATGTTCCCAATTTCGGCCCGGAGAAAAGACGGCATAAGAAGACATGAATGGAATTTTGCCCATTGCGGCCATACCCGAAGCCACACCGGCCATATTTTGCTCCGCCACCCCCAATTCCACAAAGCGATCCGGAAATTTTTTAGCAAAAGCATCATTCTTCGTCGAATCTTTTAGATCAGCCGTCAGGGCGACTACATTTTTATTCTCCTCCCCCGCCTGCAGTAGCCCCTCACCAAAACCGGTTCTAGTTGGAACCATTTCGATCGATACTTCCCAGAGTTTCGTATTTAATTTTTGATCAGGATTAATCTTCATGTTTTATTTTACCCCCAAGTGTTCTCAACGCTTTCAAAGCCTCCTTTCCCTCCTCCTCCGATGGGGTTTTGCCATGCCACTCGAACTTATGCTCAAAAGCCGGTACACCTTTGCCGGGAATCGTATTGGCAATGATCGCCGTTGGTCGGCCGAACACTGCTTTGGCTTGTCCTACCGCCTCGGTAATTTCTTCAAAACTGTGCCCGTCGATCTCGATCACGTGCCAGCCGAAAGCTTCGAGCTTCTGATGGAATGGTTCGAGGGGCATTACATTTTCCGTATAGCCGTCGATCTGAATATTATTTCGGTCAATGATGGCGATCAGATTATGAAAACCCTGTTTGGCCGAGAACATGGCCGCTTCCCAGGTGGAGCCTTCCTGCCATTCGCCGTCGCTCATTAGACAATAAAAATAACGCGAAGAAGTGGCTCCACTATCGAGCCGGTCGGCCAAACACATTCCCGCTGTCTGCGACAAACCTTCGCCCAACGGACCAGAACTGGTTTCCATTAATGGTAAAAATTCCCGATGCGGATGACCCTGCAAGCGACTGCCGTATTTACGCAAAGTCTTTAGTTCTTCCACGGGAAAATAACCGGCATGGGCCAGGGTCGCGTAAAGCACTGGACAGATGTGGCCATTGGAAAGAATTACCCGATCGCGTTCGTCCCACTCCGGTTTTTTGGGATCGTGTTTTAGCAGATGGAAATATAGAGCGGTAAAAACATCGGCCATTCCAAGGGGGCCGGCAGTATGGCCGGAACGCGCTTCTACCAACATTTCTACAATAGACTTGCGAATATCATTCGCCTTTTGTTCCAGAAATTTCAGTTTAGAATCATCGAGAAACATTAGCTTTAATAATATCACAAAAGCGGACATTTCTTGTCCGCTTTTGCTTGTTTCTGTGGATATAACCCTTGGTATTGTCATCCCGGCGGAGGCCGGGATCCAGGGTTTAAAAATCTAGGCTCAAATCGCGCCACGTGGGATTATCTTTTTCAATGAGCCTAATCTTCCAGGCACGTTGCCATTCCTTTACACACTTTTCTCTCGCAATTGCGGAGTTAATGCCACTTGTTGTTTCGTAATAAACTAATATGTGAATTTTGTATTTTTCGGTAAAACCTTTTATCTCTCCATTTTTGTGTTCGGAAACCCGACGGGCCAAATCATTCGTAACACCGATATAAAGAGTCCCGTTTCGCTTACTTGCTAAAATATATACATAATATGTATTCATGAAACTCATATTCTGGATCCCGGCCTCCGCCGGGATGACAATGCAAAACTAAGACAGGGCCTGGAATTTACTGATCGTCCCAGGAACATCGCCGGAATCCCAAATTGCCGAGCCAACGATCAGATTATTAGCCCCGGCTTCAAGTAGTTTGGGCGCGTTCTCAAGGGTAACTCCCCCGTCCACACTAATTTCCATCTTAGGATATTTCTCGCGAACTTCCCGGATTCGCTCATAGATCGCCTCGTCGAATTTGGCGCCATAGTAACCCAGAATATCAATGCTCATCAACTGCACATGATTGATCTTACCTTCAAAATCGTTCAAGACGCTGAGCGGGGTATCAATTTTAAGCGCCACGCCAAAACGGGCGGGAGTACCATCAAAAACTTCTAGCGAATCGGCTAAGTGGGCGGCCGATTCGGCATGGACAATCACTCGGTCAGCATAGTTCATCCACTCCACCAATGTTTCGTCCGGATCTTTCACCATTAAGTGTGCCTCGAGTTTTATTTTACCATCCAGAGTTTCGAGATCTTCGGCCACATCCCAGGACATTGGAATGACAAATTTTCCATCCATGATATCAAGCTGAGCCCACTCCACCAGACCGTCGAGCTGAGCAATTTTTTGTTTAACCTCTTCAAAAGTCTTAGCGATGATTGACGGTATGATCATGTTTTTAGAAGATAGAATTTAGAATATAGAAAATAGAATACAAAATTAAAATACGTTCTCTGAACGAAGTGAACTATCGATTTTGGAAATTCGACGCACATGCCGCTCTTCGGCTGGAAATTCGGTATTGAGCCAGAGTTTCACTGCTTCTTCCGCCTGAGAAACAGTCACAAACCGCGCCCCTAACGAAAGAACGTTGGCATTATTATGCAATCGAGACAAAGTCACGATCTCGAGCGGTCCGCCATAATAGACTGCCGCCCGTACGCCTTTTTCACGATTACAGACAATCGCCTCGCCCTGGCCGGATCCGCCGATCACGATCGCCCGCGAATTGTCCGGGTCGCTCGCCACTTGTTTGGCGGCGATCCTAATGTAATCCGGATAGTCATCATCCGGGACAAGTGAAAAAGCTCCTTCATCGGAAATCGAATAGCCCAGCTCTTTGAGCCAGCCCTTTAATTTTTCTTTCAATTCAAACCCAGCATGATCCGAAGCGAGATAGATGTTCATAATTAAAAATTAAGCATTAAGGATTAAGAATTAAATAAAAAAATAATTTGATCTTGATTTTCATTCTTAATGCTTAATTCTTAATCGTTAATGAGTTTTCTGGCTCTCTCCACTAATTCTTTGGGTGTCAGGTCGGTTTTCATAATAAAATCATTCGCCCCGGACAAAGCCACCTCTTCCGCCAAACCGGGTCGGGTCAAATTCGTCATTAAAAGTACTTTCAGGTTATTTGTCTTAGGGTCCGAGCGCAAGCGTTTTAACACTTCCAAGCCATCCATCCCAGGCATCGCAATATCAAGCAAAATTAAAGCCGGCTGGCGTTCACGCGCCATAGCTATCCCTTCTTCGCCGGATTCCGCACGTAGAACACTAAATTCTTTCTGCTTAAAAGCTGTGCTGAAGAGATCCAATTGAGACAGATCATCATCGATGATCAAAACCTCTGACATAATATTGAAATTACCTCTTATAAGTAAAGAGCTCTTACTAGAGAATATTATAGCACCTTTTGCCGAAGCAAAAACTTCGGCCATTAAGGATTAAGAATTAAGGATTAAATGAAAAAGCCGGAAAATCCGGCTTTTTCAGGAGAATTAGAGATTGAATTCTTAATCCTTAATGCTTAATTCTTAATTACTTCGCTCCTGTCTTAATCACATGTTCTACCAAGGTATGGGTATACCCGATCTCATTGTCATACCAAGCCAGGATCTTCACCAAGTCCCCGCCCACGACTCGAGTCATATCCAACTGAGCGATCGAAGCGTGCGGATCGCCTATGATATCAGTCGAAACCAATTGTTCGTCGGTCGCCATAAAAATGCCCTGCCAGCGCGGATCGGCCGAGGCCTTGCGCAAGATGTCATTTACTTCGTCCTTGGTCGTCTCCCGTCCCGCCACAAAAGTGATATCGGAAAGCGAACCGGTGACCACCGGCACTCGCACGGCAATCCCATCAAACAATCCGTTCATCGCGGGGATCACCTGACCAACAGCCGAAGCGGCGCCGGTCGACGACGGGCCCAAATTCATCGCCCCTGCCCGTCCCCGTCGGAAATCTTTCGCGTCCGGACCATCAACTAATTTTTGGGTGGCGGTATAGGCATGAGTGGTATTGAGCAAAGCCTTCTTCACGCCGATCGTTTCGCTCATTATCTGAATGATCGGCGCTACACAATTCGTGGTGCAAGAAGCATTGGAAGAAATGTCGCAGGTGGGCAAAATATTGTCATTGATACCCATCAACACCATGGCCGAAGTGATGCCGGCCACCGGTTCGCCTTTGACTGGAGCCGAGATCACCACCTTGCGCGCGCCAGCGTCCAAATGCGCTTTCGATTTTTCATAGCTATCAAAAATGCCAGTCGATTCCACCACTACGTCCACTTGCAAATCTTTCCAGGGTAGTTTGGCCGGATCTTTTTCGCTCAAAAATTTGATCGATTGGCCATTCACCACCAAATTACTGCCATCCACTTTCACATCCAAACCCGATCGGCCATAGGCGCTGTCGTACTTTAAGAGGTAGGCAAAATTATTGATATCGCCCAAGTCGTTGGCTGCCACAATATTTATCTGAGGATGAGAGGCCGCTGTCTTCAAAAATGCCCGTCCAATTCGCCCTAAACCGTTAATGCCTACATTGATCTTGTCCATATTTATTACTAGCTATTTTTAATCTATTTATTGTACCAAAATTGAGCCAACAAAAAAGGCCTCAGCTTTTGATGCCAACCACAAGGTTATTAAAACCAAACAAGAGGCTCCTTATCCTTACCCCGTCCTCTTTAAAACCAGCTGACACTAGCATTTTTTTAAGGTCTCCCTTGCCAAAATAGTTCTTATGATCGTCGACCTCCAGCCTGTCCATAACCCCCAGATCATACGCCAAAAAGTTCAAGACCGGCCGAGCCCAAGGAGAAGGGGCGGTCAGGATCAGTTTTCCCCCAGACTTCAACAAGCGAAAAGATTCTGTCAGCAGATGTTCCGGCCTTTCCAAGTGTTCGATTACGGCCAGAGAAGTAACGAGATCAGCCTCTCCATCATCCAAACTGACATTTTCAAAGTTTAGATCTTTACATTCCAACTTCAACCCCGGGTCATCGATCGTATGATCGATCGACAGATCTGCTCCGAGTCCCCGCGCAGTGCTATGTTTGCCCAAAACTTCCCGCAATAAAACTGCATGATATCCACAGCCTAGATCGACAAAATAATCAACACTCTCAAGATGGGGTTTTATCGACCTCATCCTTAGACAGCTAAGCAACCTGTCTATTAATGAGGCTTTGTTCTCTCCAAAAGATATGTTCCTCATTTATATTACGGCACCTTATTTTAACGCCTTGGTCTGGAAAATTTTCGCCAGCACTTCCGGATTGGCCGAGCCTTTGGACTCTTTCATCCCCTGCCCCACCAAAAATTGGAGTAGTTTGTCGTTGCCAGTCTTGTATTCATCAAATACTTTTTGATTAGCCAAGATCACCGCGTCTACGATCGCGCCAATCGCCCCCTCATCGCTCTGTTGAAGCAAACCTTTTGTTTCCGCGATCTGTTTTGGCGAACCGTCTTCCTTGATCAATACCATTAGAATGTCTTTAGCTCCGCGCGAAGAGATCTCATTTCCGGCAAGCATTTTGATCAACTCGGCAAAATTCTGGGCCGAAGGCAACTTGCCCGTCGGATCATTTTTCATCATCCCGATCAAGTCGGACGTTATGTAATTAGATGCCAGCTTCACCAAGTTTTTATCACTGGAAAAATCCTTAACCAGCTCATCGAAGAATAAGCCCAATTTTTCATCAGTAATAAACGATTCGATATCTTCGTCTTTGATACCACAATCGGCGCGATAGCGATTGCGTTTGGCTTCCGGCAATTCCGGCAAGGTATTTTTCAGGTCTTTGAATTCGGCAACCTGGCTGATATACATTTTCGGCAGATCGGGATCGGGGAAGTAACGATAATCATGCGACGATTCTTTCACCCGCTGAAGGAAAGTTTCCATCTTGATCTCGTCCCAACCGCGCGTTGATTGCACGATAGCCTCGCCCTTTTCGATCGCCTCTTCTTGGCGCGCCAGTTCAAACTCGATCGCCTTTTCTACTGATTTAAATGAGTTGAGATTTTTTACTTCCACTTTCGTGCCGAATTCTTTTTGACCTTCGGGCCGGATCGAGATATTGGCTTCCACCCGCATCTGGCCTTTTTCCATATTCGCTTCCGACACACCCAGATAACGCAAAAGAATTTGTAACTCCCGGGCAAAATCCCCCGCCTGTTTGGCCGAGGTAATGACCGGCTCGGTTACCAGTTCCATTAAAGGCACGCCGGCGCGATTGAAATCGATCAGCGAACCGTCGTCGTGCGCGTCATGCAAAGACTTGGCCGTATCTTCTTCCAGGTGAATTCGCGTGACTTCTACCCCTTTCAAACTGCCCCCCGAAACGAGCGGATATTTGTATTGCGAAATTTGATAACCTTTCGGGATATCGGGATAAAAATAATTTTTGCGGTCCCACTCGGTAAAGTCCGCCAGTCGAGCATTAAGAGCTAGGCCAACTCGCAAAACATTCTTCACTGCCTCAATATTGATCACTGGTAAAGTTCCCGGCTGAGCGGTACAGACCGGGCAAATATTCACATTCGGCCGTTTTTCTTCGGCATCATTTAGACACCGGCAAAACATTTTTGTCTTGGTTTTCAGCTCAGCATGGATTTCCAGGCCGATAGTAGGAATATATTTAGGCATTTAAAGATTATAGCAAAAAAGCTTGAAATTAAATAAGATATCCTATCTCCTCTTCCAGTTTTATCCCGAACTTCACTTTTACCTTTTCTTTCAAAATATTGACGAGTTTCTGTACATCTTTATAGGTCGCTTTGCCGTCGTTGATGAGCAGGTTACCGTGATAATCGGCAATATAAAGACCGCCGACGCGCATCCCCCTGGCTCCAATCGATTCTAGCAAATAGCCCGCCGGGATCTTGCCATCGATTATTTTTGTCTTATCAACTTTAACGAGCGCCGATTTCGATACTTTGTTCACCAGCACGTTCTTGAAAAAACTGCCCGGACATTTAACATTGGAATATTTCTCCGCGCGCAAGGCGATTATTTTGTCGTGATAAGCGCGCAAACTGCTTCGCTCCCCCGCTTTCAATTTCAATACTACAGACAAGATCACCCAAGTTTTTTTCTTTTTAAAAATACTGTCGCGATAGGAAAAACCGCAATCCGCCTTAGGAAGCCAGCGTTCTTTTTTGCCGTCAAAAATTAAAACTTTTTCCACCGCTTCAGAAATAGAGTGGCCGTAAGCGCCGGCATTTCCGTATACCGCGCCGGAAAGATTACCGGGAATACCGGAAAGATGTTCCAGCCCCGCCAAGCCATTCTCGATGGAGAATTTTATCACCTTCCATAGAGGCACCGAACCATAAGCATTGATCCGATCTTTGGCCACAGTCAAACTTCCCTCATTAAATCCTTCGCTATTCTCCCGATAAACGATTACCTGCCCCGAATAAATCTTGTTGCTTACGACAATATTGGAACCGCCGGAGATGATGAAATATTTCCGGCCGGCCAACTTGGCGGACTCGACAGCTTCTTTTAATTCTTTCGGATCGCTCGCCAATAAGAAATAAGCCGCCTTGCCGGCAAGACCAAAGGAGGTATACGGCGAAAGATCGACGTTTCGTCTCGTCTCTAGTCTGCTTTCTTTTTTTAGTTGTTTCATATATTTATCGTCCGATCTGCGAAAAGATCAAAAGACCCATCGCGACGAACAGAATGATGAGTTCCGGAGCGTCTGCCAACATATTTTGCCTAGTTTATCACGTTTTCTAGTTCATTTTCAAGGACCAAAAAATCCGCTTGCCGCCTCCGTCCATCAAGACTTTGGCGTGCTAACAGCGGATTTTTTGGCACCAAGAATGGTTAATTCGGCAAGTTGGCCGGCGGTTCAGGCGCTTTCGGAGCGTCAGGTCCTTTCGGCGTATCGTTCATATCATCACCATCTTTTTGCCGGCTGGCCAAAACGATAAGCAAGATAAGAATGAGCGCGAGCAGGATCCAAGCGCAAGGATAGGCAACAAAGAAACCGGTGATCCCCGCAAAAGCCAACTGAACAGAGTTCAATTGAAGAGTCGAGGTACCTTTAGCGAGAGCGGTAGTAGTACAATTCGAAATCGGTCCAAGAGCCATACCCGAGGTGGTCGCGGTAGAAGTTCCAGCAACCTGACCTTGTGGCGCAATGGCCAATCCATTGTAATAACCTTCGCCTCCTTGAGGATAAATATTGCGCAGGTCCAGCGTAATTCGATCAGAGATACCGCAATAAATATAGTTGATCTTCAGAGTAGTTGTAATGAAGACATATCCGGTCGGATCGGCAATTCCCCACGGCGACAGAACATCCAATCCATATTTGGACTGAAAATCGCGTACAGCCTGGTAAGTTACCTGATCGTAGACCCCGGTAAGGGGGACGTCATTCCGTCCCATAAAGACGCGGAGAAACTCTTGAAGTTTGAGGACTTCTTTAGAATCATTGGCGGCCCCAAGCTTGATGAACTTAAGCAGATAAGGACTGCACATCGCCGGAGTGGTCGTCGGAGTTGTGGTAGCGATCGGGATATATCCGCCGCCACCTCCACCACCGCCTCCCCCGCCACCGTCTCCTAAAGTGGTAGCCGAGACTTCATTGCTCACTACGGTCGACGACGCGTCAGCCGAAATGGCGCGCAGGAAATAAGCAGTACTGACAGTCAGGCCGGAGATCGTAACCGAGTGGGTCGAAACCAACGGATTGGCATCCGAAGTCGCCGTGGAATTGGCGTAACCGAAGTTCGGCGTCGTCGTCGAATTCTGACTGGTAATATCCCACACCACTCGCGAATCAGCGAAGTGCGGAGTGCCATCAGGATTCGTTGTATCCCAACGAACGATGAAACTATTCTGCCCAATGTCGGTCACCGCCAAATTGCGGATCTCAAATGGGCCAGTTTGCGGAGTAGTGGTCGGCGTCGGAGCCGATGCACACGTCGGCAAGCCCAGACAGAACGGCCCATGATCGGTCGTCGGGCTGGAAGTATTGCCGGCGTTGTCGATCGCGATTACATGGAACCACCATGTGCCGGGCGTAATGCCGGTGATGGTAGTTGTGGTCGCGGTCGTAAAGCTACTTGAAGCGTTCGGGGTCGTCGTCGAATTCTGATCCCAAACGAACAAGTAACCTTTTATGCCCGATGTAATGCTTCCCGTGATGATCTGATCCACCGAGTCGGTCCACGTGATCGGCACCGAAGCCGGTGTCGTGGTTGAACTGATCGGAGGAATCGGAGAAACAATAACGGGAGCCGTCGGAGCACTGGTGTCCGGATTAAGGATTGGCGGGACACAACGATCATCAGCACAAGGCGTGATCGTAACGCCGGGGAAAGTGAAGTCGAAGTAAGGATAGAGCGCTAGCCGTTCGGTGAAGAAGATATCGACGACATACTGCTGGCCCGGTTTCAGATGAACAGTCTGTGAGAGAACGCTCGGATCTTTGATGCCCGAGAGCCGTTTAATTCCCAAAGTCTTGTCCATATAGAACCAGACGTCGCCATCGGTGGCGATGGTAGCAGTGTAGTCTTTTTCTTCCGTCACCGTCGCGATCCCCACCATATGCGCACCAAAATTCGGAGCGGCAATATAACTTTCCGGGGTCGTGAGCGGATCAGGCGTTCCATCGAATGGAACGAAACGATCTTTAAATCGAATGTTCCCTTCGGTCGCTTCCCGCACAAAAAATGTGTCGGTAAACCAGTCTTTGGTCCAGGCACTCGAAAGCGGGTCGCCAGGATCAATGCCTTCAATTTCGTTGAATGGAATAGCGTCGCCGGCCATATCATTGCGCAAAGCGTCGTAGCGGAAATACCGCACTCTGAAACTTTGCGTGGTACTAGCGGTGCTAGTCGCCTCCGAACTCGTGGCGGTTGAAGTGGCAACCAACGAAGTCATCAGGCTCAAAGTTGAGGATGAGGTCGAAGTGCCATTTGTCCCGTCGTTACCGGAAGTGCCACCGGGAAAAGTCGACGAGGCAGTTTGTCCCGTGCTTGTCGCGGAGGTACTGGAACCGGTAGTGTTCATAGACGTTCCAGTGTTCGAGGTTGAAGAAGCATTGGTCGTAGTTCCCGACCCGTCCGTAGTGGACGGAGTCGATGACCCGGTCGGTGTTGTCGAACCGGTCGAGGTTGCATTAGTAGATGAGCTCGTATCAAGCGGAGGAGTAGTTGTCGCTCCGGTTGAAGATCCTGTCTCAGGCAAAGTCGAACTTGCAGTGTTTCCGCCCGAAGCTTCGGAGGAGGAAGCACTTAAATTCGAATCATTCAGCTGATTTTGTCCGCCAGTCAAGGTCTTGTCGATCTGATTAGAGACCGATTGATCAACTTGATCCGGCGTGGAAGACGAAGTATCCGCCAACACAAAATTATGACCAGCAAAAAGAACCCCAACAAAAATCATCAGGGCGACAACGAGGGACCGAGCAATCGAAATTGCTGTTCTTTTTGCCATTTTATAATATTTAGAAACAATAGTTTAGTAATACATCCAAATCAAAAAAGACCCGGATGCTTAGATCGGTAAAAGGGCAAATTAAAGAACAAAAACGTCTTTCGCCGTTAAATAAACGGACGAGCACAGCCCTGTCTGCCTTAGGCAGATCTCGAAAGCGTTAAGGAACCAAGAGTAAAGAATCCCCGCGGGAACCTTTTTATACTTCATTATAAGCATAAACCGTTAGCTATAGCAACGGTAATTCTACCTTAGTTGACGGCCCTTACCGGCAAATATTACCGGACCAGTCTCCCCAACAGAGCCTTTTCTATAGGACAGAAACTTTGTCCTATAGAAAAGGCTCTGTTGGGGAGACTATTTGAAAATCCTCATCGCCCCCAGCTTGGGGTTAAAACCCGTCGCTTATATGATAAACTGATACAGACAATGAAAGGATTTCAGAAAACCTTGAGGCTGAGCTTCTCTCTCGCCAAGACCGATTTCAAGCTAAAAAATGAAGGCAGTTTTTTGGGGATGTTCTGGTATCTGTTAGAACCGATACTCTTACTGACCCTTCTCTACGCGGTCTTTTCCCGGTCTCTTGGCGGACAAATCGAAGCTTATCCCCTGTATTTGCTTTTAGGTTTGATCATCTTCAACTTTTTTTCCCACACTACCACCGAAGCGGCCGGGGCGATCTTAAACAATGCCGAACTGATCAAGTCATCAAATTTCCCGCGAGAAGCCCTTGTTATTTCGATCATAATCAAAAGACTTTACTCTCACCTGTTTGAGATGATAATCTTTACTGGTTTTTTAATTTTTCTGGGATTTAACCCGTTTTGGTTATTGCTTTATCCAGCCATTCTCTTTTTTTTAGTCCTGTTTGTTTTAGGCCTGTCATTGTTACTTTCGGTAATCAATATTTATTTCATCGACATGGCAAATATCTGGGGGTTTGCCTGCCAGCTATTATGGTTTGCCACTCCGATATTTTATAGCGACCAGCTCCCCGTCCCATTCAAATCCCTCAATCCCCTATCGTATTTTATTTCCGCTTCAAGAAAGATCGTCATTTATCATCAGATCGCCGACTTGAAAAATTTGGCTGTTATTGTTTTGGGGTCGCTTATTTCAGTCCTGATCGGTTTTTTCTTTTTTAACTTTTTTAAGAAAGATTTTGCTGAGAATATCTAACAAATGGAAAAGATAAAACTAGAAAATGTTTCCAAAAAATTCAAACTATCATTCCAAGCTAGAGAGGGTTTCTTGTATCGCGTATTGGAAATGCTTGGCAAAAAAGACAAACAGCGCGAGGTCTTTTGGGGTATAAAAAACATCTCCTTGAGCGTCGGCTCGGGAGAAATCGTCGGGGTCATCGGCCGGAATGGCTCCGGAAAAAGTACCCTCTTAAGGGTCATCGCCGGGGTATATCAAAAGAACGGGGGGGAAATTACGACTCTGGGTGAAAGTATCTATATCAACGGAGTTAGTCATGGGTTGAGATCGAAACTGACAATGAGAGAAAATATCTTTCTTATCGGAGCGGTCCTTGGACTCAGTCAAAAAAATACAGCTAAGATCTTTGATCAAGTAGTGGAATTCTCAGACTTAAAAGATTATCTGGATGTCAAGCTGGTAAAATTTTCATCCGGAATGATTATCCGTCTAGCATATTCCATAACAATCCATAGCATTTTAAACAGAGAGGCAGAAATTATTCTACTGGATGAAGTATTTTCCACCAGTGGAGACATCTTCTTTCAAGAAAAATCTCTGGGTAAAATCGCAGAACTGCAGAGTAAACAAAAGGCTATTATAATAGCCAGCCACGACCTTAATCTAATAGAAAACTACTGCCAGCGAGTTATCTGGCTGGAAGGTGGTAAAATCATAAAACAAGGAGAGCCTCACGAAGTAATCAAGTCTTACCAAAAGTTTTATCAAGAAAATGAAAATAAACTAATTGTCGGCAGCTGAAAAAACCCGTTTATGCAGAACATACAGCGAAAGATCGCTATCTAATTTTGAGTGGATTTTTTCCTTTTTGGACCGAAGTATCTCCAGACCATATGGAGCCAAGCTTTTCTGACCCTGACTTAATTCTTCTTCGGAGGCCAATAAGTAAATCGGGGCTTTCTGACCATCAATAATTTTACTTATCTCCTCTGAATACTCATTTTTTACATAGACATAGTTGAAATTATTGTAGATTGAAATAAATCTGATATCTGGCGAAAAAAAAGGCACAAGATATGATCGCGGATTCTCAGATGAAAAAACAACGATTGAATGTTGATCAACGTGAGGGATCCGGACATCAAAGTAATTATCTGACCAATTCATCCGTCCGTAAGAAGTAGCATAAGAAGTTGTCAAAAAGACTAAGGCCAAAATAAACAAAAAAACAGTGAGCCTTATTCTCTTCTCTTTCAAGAGAATCGACAAGAGAAGATAAATTACCAACGGGCTTAAAAACTCCAAAACTATCAAATATCGATAATAGGAAAACAGACTCTCCCAGATGATATAGCTTGCAATAAAAAAAGCAAATATAAATAATCTTCTCACACGATCTTCATCGGCAGATAGGTATATCCTAAAACGACAAAGTGCCGACTCCGGCTGATGCCTAGATCTTTCATCTTTTCTCGCCAGCCAGCAATCGACAGCCAGCCGATATATAAAAACCAGCAAGACAATAACAAAAAGAATGTAGACCGTGGCTAAGGTAATTTCTCTAAAAGACAACTCGAGCGAAGTATTACCATAGACGACAAAATAGAACGGGCGGAACATTGCTTGGATCAGGGTTTTGGGCAACATGGGTAAATACGGATTAAGATTATCCGTCGCAATAAATGGTGACTTGAACAAATGGTTACAAAAGGGAAATAGCGGGTTACCGAACTTTTGCCAAAGTTGTAAGGCCCAATACCCGTCGACCGCCAAAATACCAGCCAACAAACCTAGACAACCAATAAATAAGACCTTGCAGCTCTTCAAAAACCCCCCCATTAAAAAGCTAGCTAAAAATAATGCAATTAAAAAACCTCCGGCATAAGAAAGAACGGTCCATTTTAATCCAGCACCACACCCGATAAGAAAATTCCCCAAAAATAGTGCGGGGCCGACGGCCAAATGTTCCTCCGTAAAGACTCTAGACAAGACAACGATCAATGAAGCGAGCACGAACAAACTGACTAAATTATCATTCATTGTTGTCCCCAATTCGATAATATTTACCAGACAAAAAGACCCGGCGATTGAGAATAAAAGAGAAAGAAACCAACGCCATCTAGTCTTTTCATGCTTTAAAAAGAGCCAAGCGATCAAAAAAAGCAAACCAAAATTTAAACCATGAATTCCGCCCATCAAAAAGCCCACCTTGAATGCCTTTAGAGAACCGGTCAATATATAGAACGGAAGATCTAAAAATGGATTAGCTATATATGTTTGCAACTGCGCCGGCGCATAATCGTACTCGAGACGACCATGGATCAAGGCATAAGCATTGTAATAATGATAGTTCTTCAGATCCCAGCTTATATCCTGACCCAAAAACAGACTGATCGCCCCAAAAACCAAAAACCCGGCCAGAAAAATGACCAGGCAGATTCTAAGAGTAAGTCTAGACGGAGCCATAAGGAGAGTATCTAATTAAATTTACGACTTTTCAAAAAAGCAAACGCTCGTCCATCCTTACTCATATCAATTGGGTCTGAGTTTTTATCGCCGAATCTTTTATACGACAACACCTCCCAACCAGTTCTTTCAAACATCTTTTTCAAACAAGTTTCAGTAAAACACCACCAGTTAGTAGCATCACTGTTGCATTCTCCCGGAGAATAAAAATAAGCCACGGGGTAGGACCTAATATCCAAACTAGAGACAAGATCAAATATTTTTGTGCTCAAAAACATATACTTTGTTTTTTGAGCAAGTTGGACCAACGCTCGTTCTGGGTTTTCCAAATGATACATCAAACCAAGAAATAAAGTCAGATCGGCAAAAGGAACGATATCCCAACTATTCCCGAATTCCAGATTAACATCAATGATGTTAACATCAAGATTTAGTCTTTTTTTTAGCACTTGAGCACCCCCTAATCTATTAAAATTAGTATGAGAAAAATCAATCAAGGAAACCCTATCTGCCCCCAAAGCCTTACAGTAAAAAGCCAGATCACCATCACCACCGCCAACATCATTTATATTACCAACTGACAGCAAAGACTCGATATCATAATCTCCGTCAGCCAAAAGCTTGTCTATAAGAAACAGATTTCCCCAAGTACCATATGGGTAAAAACCTACCTCCGATACTTGTCTCTTTGCCTCATCCAAAAGACGATGAAAATCACTCCTTATGGCCGGTATTTCTTCTGAACCCACCTTGGATGACTTACCCCAATAACCTCTAATAAGATTTAACATTTTCATATGCTCTAAATTATATATTTAAGAAAAATTATCTTCATTTCTTAAAAACAAAACAATGGCTCACAGAAAAATATATTTTTGCAATTTTTGAATCACGGAGGTAAAAACCGGCTAGTTCATTTCTGGTAACATCAGGGGCTCCACATTCATCAATCAATTCTTTTATAAACCCTACCATGCCAGCCAGGTGATTACCGGGATTTTTACTGTCTTGGCCAAGCGTCCCTTCATATGTTTTACCATCGGGCCATTTGTTCGAGTAACCAGTACCCCAATCTTCTATGACATAAATTCCACCATGTTTTAAATGATGGTCAAAAAGATGCCAGAAACTTGTCCGAGTATATTTGGCAATATGAGAGCAATCATCAATAATAATATCAAAACCTTCGGGAGCCCGTTCTTCGCCTATCCTTGTCAATAAATTAGTGTCTTCTTGAAAACCTTGGTATAAATAAATCCTATCGTGATCTTCAATAGAAACATTTTTTGAATCCAATCCAACAATAGTGCCATATTCAAAATAGTCTCTCCACATCATTACCGATCCGCCGTTTAAAACACCGAGTTCTAACAATTTTACTGGTTCATTCCTTATTGGATAAAAATACTCCTCATAATTTTTTACATAGTGAAGCATTGTTTTCTTGTCACTGTCATACTTTTCAGGGTTTAGTTTTTTTGTATTGGTTAAATCTGTCATACTCTACATAATACCGCGTAAAACGGCGCTAAACAAACTACACAATTTTACATAATAAAATACCAATTTGTCTATTTAAAGCCAAAAATGATACTATTCTGATAATGGCAAGCAAACTTAAATACCAGGCAAAAAACATAACCTTCTGGCTATCCGACAAGATGTTTAAAATCAGTACTGTCCTATTGCGTTATCCATCTTTCTTTTTGGAAAAACCTGGCTCCCTAATGGAATTCTGTAAAATTTTACCTAAAGATGGCCCGTATAAAGCCCTGCAATTCCTTTACGATTCAATTGGAAATGATAAGATCTGGAAAGAGAAAAGGGTAGCTTATAACGAATTTGTTTACCAGCAACGTAATTATTTATTTCAAGAGCAAAAAAACATAGAATCGAAAATTTCCAGGTTCGACTATCTCCCAAAGATAAGCATCGTCATGCCAGTATGTAATATTAGAGTATCCATCTTAGAAAAAGCTCTTTCTTCTATAAAAAATCAATTCTATCCTCATTGGGAATTATGTATCGCCAATGGAAGCTCCCAACCAGACATAGAGATCTTATTGGATAAATTCTCGTCAGGTGACCATAGAATAAAAATAAAAAAATTAACATCCAATATTGGGGTGGTGAGGAATTCAAATGAAGCACTAACTCTGGCGACAGGAGAATTCATTGCCTTTATGGATTATGACGATGAATTGTCTCCCGATGCTATCTATGAGGTAGTCTCATCATTACAAGATCACCCCGAGGCAGATCTTCTTTACACCGATGAAGATAAAGTTACAAAAAATAACTTTTATTTCAACCCCCTAAAAAAACCAGACTGGACACCGGGCCTAATACTATCAGAACATTATATTTCTCATCTAAGTGTCTACCGAAAAACATTTTTAGACAAATTAGGCTGGCTTCGAACAGAGTATGAGGGAGCACAAGACTACGATCTAGTCTTGAGAGCAACGGAATTAACCGAAAAAATTGTTCATATTCCAAAGATTCTTTATCACTGGAGAGCCTTCCGAGGTTCCACCGCCCTAAGAGGTAAAGAAAAACCCTACGTCCATATTAGTGCTCAAAAAGCAGTAAAGGATGCCCTAATTAGACGGGGAATAAAAGACTAGCCATACCTATTTTCTAGATAATAATTTATCTAAAATTTCTTTTAAATTATTTTTAACCACACCATACTGATAGTATTTCTTAACATTTTCTAAAGAATTTTTTGATATTACCTCCCAGAGTTTTTCGTCTTGATAAAGAGATACTACCTTGGACGCAAAACTGCTTGGATCATTAGCAATGAGAATGTCTAAATTATCAACCAAGTTCATGCCCTCTGCTCCAACACTAGTAGTAACGGTTGGGATACCATAGCTCATACTGTGATTTATTTTCCCCTTAACACCGGCTCCATAACGCATAGGTGCAACGGATACGCGACAATGCTCAAAATAAAATGAAACATCGGGAATATACCCCGTAATAAGAATATTTTGTCTACCGAGTTTTAAAATTTCTTCAGGAGGATTACTGCCAATTACATAAAAAATTACTCCGGGAATTTTCTTCTCAATTAAGGGAAAGATCTCAGAAACAAAATACTTTACAGCATCAACATTTGGAAGATGGCTAAATCCACCAATAAAGAAAATACCATGCTTTTGGGAGAAAGAAACATTTGACTTGGGGGCTATCTCATATATGGTTGGAACTATTTCAATCGACAACTCTGGATGTTCTTCGTGCATTATTTTTCTTTCATTTTCACTAACAACAAAAGTCATATCACTACCTAAGGCTAACTTATACTCAAGTTCTTTTGATTCTAAAGCTAGGACATTCAACCCCTTATTATTCTCTATTTGGGCCTGCCTAGACTGTCGTAAATATACTAAATCAACAGTATCATAAATTATCATTGAGTTAAAACAATATTTTCTTACATTTACAAGATGACGTTTGGCAATATGTGGCCTACTCAGTAAGACAACATCAAAATTTTTACCCTCTAAAGATAAGTATTTTTTGAACGACATAGGTTGTTCGCTATAAATTTCTACCCCCAATTGCCTTAAAATCGTGGTATATGGCTCAGGACTTAAGTAATCATTGCCCCAAAAAACCACCCGGTAGTCCAAATCAACCAATATTTTTAGTAAATTGAACATCCTCATTGATCCGGCATCCCTGTCAAAATTGGGAACATAGTGATCCACCACTAAAATCCTTTTTTTAAAACCAGGAACGTCTCGTCCCGCCTTGTCGGAAAGATGATAAATACTTTTTTTATTTTTGCTCAACAAATTTGGCAAAAAATCGATTTTTATATATTTCAAAAACCTCATCAATAAAGAATGGGTCGCCCTCAACGGCTCAGTTATCTTCCAGGACAACGAAGAAGAATAAATGTTAATGGTTTTTTCCAACTCACGAATGGTCTTCCAAGCCTCGCGATTTAAATACTCTTCGTGTGAAACCGACAGGCAAAGATCGATTATTTTCTTTTCCAAAACAATATTTTCAGATGTTGTGATTAATGCCAACTGACCATATGTTTCCGCCTCAAGGTTGAACGAACTTGCTTTTTCTTCTATATTTTTATCCTTTCCAAGGTCGCTATCTACTTCTAAACCATCGAAAACACTTGCCTCGTCTTGGTTATAGTTCGTTGGAAATAAACTATGGTTGATTCCCGTTAAACCCTTATAATATATCATCGTTCTCGCTTCACTCTCACTTCTCAATTGTTTAAATAAAACATGTTTCCACTTATTAATAAATTTTTCCTTATTAATAAATTGATATTTCTTAACTCCACTTTTAAGATTACGGCCGTGAGAAATCCCCTCAAAATGATACGCTACCGAATTATTAACGTAATAAACTTTTAGTCCCGCCTGCTTAACTCTTAGAGCAAGATCAACATCTTCGTAGTAACAAGGAAGAAAAAACTCGTCAAACATACCCAATTTAATGAACAAATCGCTTCTAATCGCCAAAGAGGCTCCGGAACAATAATCTACTTCACGGGGAAAATCAAAACATTTATTAAGCAAACCCCCACTGCCGGAACAATTCCAAGTAGATCCATTAGCAAAAATAACCGCTCCCGCTTCTTGTAACATACCATCGGGATATATCAATTTACTTCCAACTAGCCCGATTTTTTTGTCTTTTTCTAAAAATTCAATTAGACTATCCAGCCAATGATCGGTTACGATGGTATCATTGTTTAAAAAAACCAAATAATCACCCTGGGCTCTGAGGGCACCAATATTAGCCGAACGTAAAAATCCTAAATTTTGTTGGTTAAAATAATATTTTAGATTACCTATTTGCGGTAAAATGACCGGACTCTTATCAGTTGACTGATCATCGACTAAAACAACTTCAAACGATGTTTGATTTTTAAATTGACTTAAACTATACAGACAATTTAAAGTATAATTAAGCTCGTTGTGAGCACAGACAACAATGCTAACTAGCGGCTTATCCCAAACAGGGAGCTTAATCTCTTTAGCAATTTGTTTATATTCTTGTTTGTCTATCCCCAAATCCTTAATTAATAAGCGAGAAACTATATCGTTACAATAGGTGAAATCTGCCTTATGAGAGTAATGGACTTTATCAATTATCCCCCACCGTTCTTCTGCCTCGATCAAATCACCTGGTTGATGAATTAAAAGATGTTCCCATTTAACAATAAATTTTTCTCTGTTGATTGTTTGATATTTTTTAACGCCCATTTCTAAATTGCGTCCATTGGTAACCCCCTCAAAATGATAAATTCTTGAGGTATTAATATAGTAAACTTTCAGACCAACTTCTCTTACTTTCAAGGCCAAATCAACATCCTCATAATAAATAGGCACATATCGTTCATCAAACATACCCAACCTAAAGAACAAAATACTTCTAATCGCCAAAGAGGCTCCGGAACAATAATCTACTTCACGGGGAAAATTGTATTTATTGTCCGACGGTTCCTGTCCCCCACCATAATTCCAAGCGTCACCACTCGAAAAAACAAACGAACCAGCTTCCTGTAACCTTCCATCGGGATAAAGAAGTTTACTACCGACCAATCCAATGCCAGAGTTATCAATTAAAAATCGAATTAAATTATCCAACCAATGATCCATCACCACAGTGTCATTATTAAGAAAAACCAGATATTCCCCCCGAGCCTTATCTGCACCCAAATTGGCCGAGCGCAGAAAACCTAAATTCTGTTCATTGAAATAGTATCTTAGGTTTTCTATCTTCGGCAAAATTTCAGGACTTTCATCAGTAGACTGGTCGTCGACAAGGATAACTTCAAAAGACGTTTCATTTTGGAATTTACTCAAGCTGTATAAACAATTTAATGTGTAGCTAAGTTTATTATGGGCACAAACGATGATGCTGACGAGGGGTTTTTCCCAGGCAGGCAGTTTTATGGAGTTAATAATCTGGCGGTAATCTTGACTGATACGTTCCGGGTCTTTTATCAATAGGCGAGACACAAGATCTGGGCAATAGACAAAATCGTCCGTCTTGGAACAGAATGGGACATTAAAATATCCAAAAATTTTATTGAGAAATGGAACCATTTAATTAAGTCTTCTTCCAATAATAACTGTGCATACTGACTTTCCTCTTCAACCAATCCGGCAATCTTTCCCCATGCCAGCCTAAAAAGGTACCCGCGGTTCTAGCCAAATTGAATAAAAACAAATAAAATATCTGCCCGGGATTTTGCTTAAGGGCGTACCGAAATTCTCCGGTCGCGTAAACGGCGCTGGCCTTGGTGAGAATCTTAAAATCAGCACCAAAGATCTGCCGCAATGAAAAAGACGAATCAAAATACCGTTTGGCGGTCTGCTGAAGGGAGTAATGGTGGGAATGGACGACCGACGAACTTGGTTCATAGACAGTCTGGTAACCGGCCCGAAGGACATCATGAGACCATTGTTGGTCTTCACTCATAATCAGTGATTCGTTGAAAGAATACTTTTCAAAAATATCACGCCGAACACAAGAGCTGACATTAGAAAAAAATACTTTATCTAAAAAATTTTCTCTGCCTTGTTTGGGTCTAATGATCCGCTGGCCGGAAAAATGATGTTGATAAAAAAACACTTCCGTGGCTCGGGCGTCGGCCCGGGGAATTTGCCGGGAAAAGACTCCGGCCACTTTTTCATCAGTAAAACCGCCAAACAAGTTATAGAGCCAAAGATCATTCGCCGGGACGGCATCTTGGGTCATAAAAACGATGTACTCTCCTTCGGTATATTTTAGGGCCAAATTTCTGGTTTTTCCATGACCAAATTCCTCCGGTTTTATGCAATAAAGCTTGATCGGATATTTAGAAATCATATTTAAAATCCTTTGGTTTGAGCCGGAGTCCACAATAACTACTTCAAACTTAACTTTTTTCTGGGCAAAAATACCTTTGAGGATATCCTCGAATTCCGGGCCGGGATTCTTTGTCGGAATAAATATTGAAGCTTGGATATTTTCATCGAGCTCGTTCATTGCCTAATTTTTTATCCATCTTCCTACTAAAAAACTCAGATGTCTAAAGCCATCCCGCAAGGTATGCAGTTTGGACGCCCCTTGTCTTAAGCGGTAGTCGATAGCGAACTCCCCGATCCTTAATCCGCGTTTTTTCGCCTCCGCCAAAAACTCCGAGGCAAATTCCATTCCGGGCTGGCGCAAAACAAGCTTTTCGAGCGCCAATCTCCTAATCGCCACAAAACCCGTACTTGGTTCAGTCAGTTCCAGGCCATAAAGATGTCTCATCAAAGACAAAATAAGTGGACTGCCAACATACCGATGAGACCAAGGCATGGCCCCTTTGGCTATATTTCCCCTAAACCTTGACCCGATAACCAGATCCTTGTCGGACAGAGCCTTTAAAAAATTGGGGATTTCTCGAAAATCATAAGAACCGTCCGGATCGCCCATTATGATAATATCACCCGTGAGGTGTTTGAAGCCCTCCAGATAAGCCCGCCCATAACCGACCAAGTCGTGCTTGACGACAATGGCGCCAAAGTCTCTGGCGATCTCCGGACAATGATCCGAGGATGAATCGGAAACAATTATTTCCCCCGTCAAAGAATTATCGGCCAAAACTTTTTTGATCGTTCGCAGACAGTCACCCAAAGCCCCCTCCTCGTTTCGGCAAGGCAGTACCACGCTGATCTTTAAATTTTTTAATTCGTTATTTAACACGGTAGACAAAATCATTATCATCATAGACCCGCTTCCAACCGCAAGAGATCTCGTTCTTGGACAAAACATAATCGACATTTTCTCCCGTCAAGATCAACTTCCTCCCGGGGCAGCTGGTGGTGGCAAAAAATTCTTCCGCCTTGACCCTGTTGCCGTAAAAAAACATGGTCCCAACAGCCTCATCACCGGATACAGGAAAAACCGCCTCCGACACCGCCGGCGTGGCCATTATCTTGGCTTTGGGCATTTTTGACATGATCTTCAAGACGCGGTAATCATCGCTGTCTATTGTCCGATACAGATCGAATCGTGAAGATAAAGCGTAATAAGATCTGAAGGTTGCAAACAAACTTATTGCCACAAAAACAGACACTGTTCCAAGTTTAATTAAATCGGCATGATCTCCCTTTAAATAGTCCGCGCCGGTGCTGACCATAAGTCTGACAACGAAATAAAATCCGACCGCGGAAAGCAAGGGCAGACTGATGGCAAAATAATAAAGATTGCGCTGGAACGGAGACAGCGGAGAAATGCCAAAAAGATAAAAAACTAAAAACGATAATAAGAGTGAGACCGGCCAAAGAAGAAATAGCGAATATTTGTTCCGACGGTCGCGATCGGCAAGAATGAATATTGCTCCAGCCAAGGCGAATAAGTAACCGGCCAGACTATAAAATTCCGTCGGATAATTAAAATTTTCCACCACCCCAAAACCAGGTTTGAACATCAAGCTGGAGGCCAAAGAACTGACGGCCGACAACCAGCCATATCCCGAAAAATATTTAAAGAAGATAAAGCCAGCAAGGAAAACCCAGGAAAAGGCGGCGATAAACTTCCACTGACCACGAACTGACTTGAAATTTATAGCCGAAAAAATAATCAGGGCCGGCAAGGCAAACAAAACCGATATCGCATGCGTAAAAACCAAAAAGATCATTACGCCCAAACTGCCCAGCAACAATCCCCTCTTTTGTTTTTGCAGACCTCCATCGTATAAATAAAAATAAAGATAAATAAATGGGAGGGAAAAAGACAGCGGGGTGAGGAACCAGAGTCCGGTAATATTGACGTCTGATTTGATGGAAGCGAAAAAAATTACCGCCAGCAAGGCAACGAAGTAATTACCGGTTTTTCGGCGAACCAGCCAAAATAAAACCAGAGCGGTAATTACCGCCCAGATTGCCGGTAAATATTGATAAACAAGAACAAGGTTGAATATTTTAGACATCCCGAACAGGACAAGATGGAAGCCCAGTTCAGCGCCGAAAAAGCCGGGGGAAGATTGTCCACTTCCCAGCCTTAGGGCCTCGGTGATCTGATGCCACTCGTCGATATGAAAAGGGTAAGGATAGCCAAAATGAGGGCTATAAACCAGCCCAAAAACAACCACAAGGACCACTCCTAAAAGGACTTTTTTCCACCAAAACATGGGTCAATTATACAGCAAAAACGCTCTTTCTTCAGCCCTATGGCGCAGGAGGAGGAGCTGGATCGGGAGCTGGAGCAACAACCGGATCCGCCGGAGGGGTGGACGAAGTATCGGCCGGCGGAAGATCGGAGACGGCCGGCGTCGACGGGTCAGGCAATGGATCTGACGAACCGGAGCCTTCTGACGAAGTCGCCGATGGATTGCTGTTATTATCCGGAGAAGATCCTGAACCGCTTCCCCCAGATGGGGCCGGGGCATTTGCACCGGAGACATTTGCCGTTTGCAATAGAGTCTTAAGTTCATCCTCGGTGACACAGGTAGTTCCAATGCAGAGTTTCTCGGTGTGGACCTCTTTGACGGACAGCACTCCGTCTTCGGTCAAGCTCCAGTTGCCGGAGGCGCTTTTGATTGCCTTCACATTATCAATATCAAAGTTGCTCATATCCAAAGACACCAACGACTTGATCTGGCCGTTTGCCCGGTCGATTGTCCAAACATCTCCCATGTTCACTTGGCCATTTTTAATGGCCTCAGAGATTAAGGAGTAATCGGTGGTTGAGGCAAATTTATTGGTCGGCATCAATCCGGCAATCTCCGTCTGTTGTTCCTGGATCGCCCTGATCAAAACCGGAGCAAATTTGGCGTAGTCGATGCTCCATAGAGCAGTAGTCTCATCAGTCGGCTTTACCACCACCTCAGGTATTACATTAAACACTTCCTGAGCGATCAATCCAATGTTCGTTCCCCCGTTGCCCAAGACCAACAATCCATTCTCAAAGGTTGATGTGTGTTGGATATAACGTTTTGGCACCAACTGCATTATTTCTTTCAGACCGTAATCGATGGGAGCTTGATCTGTTTTTATACGAGCGTCAGAGTAATTGGTCCAACCAGACGCGATACCATAGCCAGTTTGATCACTGGAAATAACATTGGGCAGGGTTATCGAGTAACTGCCATTACGAGCGACTCCGGCAGCGGTGATGTATCCGGAAGCGAGCAGGTTAGTGACATTTGTATTTTGTAGTGAGGAATTACCTGACACCGTCAACTTGTTCCCCACCGTCAGTTCGGTGGTGCTGGCTCCGCCCTGGATGGTAGTGACACCAGTAGAAGAACCGATATTATTTAGAAAAGCTTGGCCGGTGACAGTCAGGTTGGTAGTGGAGGCGTTAGATATTACCGTCTTGCCCAAAATAGTAGTCTGTCCGGACGATGAGCCGATCGTCGAGATGTCTGCCAAACCGGTAACAGTCAGGGCATTGGTAGTGAGTTTGTTGGCGACAGTTACTTCAGTGGTGCTGGCATTAGTAATCACTGTTTTACCGAGAATGGTAGTCACGCCGGTGGAAGAACCGATATTGTTTAGGAAAGCTTGCCCCGTGATGGTTAAGTTGGTGGCACTGGCATTGGTCATCGAGAAAGTGCTCACTGTAAGAGTACCGGTGGCGGTGATATTGGTGGCGGTGATATTACCTCCAAAATATCCGCTTCCATTAACTTCCAACGCATTGGAAGGAGTGGTGGAACCGACACCAAGTTTGCTTAAGATAGTGGTGATACCGGTGGAAGAACCGATCGTCGAGATATCAGCCAAACCGGTAACGGTCAAAGTTTTTGCGGTCAGTTTGTTCCCCACCGTCAGTTCGGTGGTGCTGGCACCGCCCAAGATTGTTGTAACACCGGTGGTGGAGCCGACGGTCGAGAGTCCGTTGAGAACACTCAAGGAAGCCATAGAGGTGGTGGAGATGGCGACGGCGCCGCAGCC
>TBL_comb47_HYPODRAFT_10000221_pt1 | contig 74055 bp, 45 predicted proteins | sample TroBogypolimnion_40_FD_10682 | JGI IMG/M metagenome (IMG submission 10682) | reverse complement strand
CCGGACAGGGTCACACCGGAAGGTATTTTGAGTGTAACGGGCAGTTTGTGGAGGCCGGCAGTCGCGATGACCCAGCCGTTCTTTCCCGCCACTTCATCGAGGGCTGCCTGAATGGACTGGCCGGGATTGACCCGTATGGCCTCCCTCGCGGGTTGGCTGTTTGCCTTTTCCATGGCTCCGGCAGGATAGGCGATGGAGGATGGGGTTGGCGTCGGTTTTTGTGAAACGGCTTTCCCGGCAGGTGCCCTGAAAGCGGTCAGCACACTACGACCTGCCTTCGGACGAATCGAATCGGCTGCCATTTTGGTGTAGGGCAGCTCAATGCCCTGGGCGGCATAATGACGGTAGACGTATTCGTAATCGTCGCGCAGCTCTTTGGATCGTTCGGATATCTTGCCGTAGCAGTGGGGTGTCTTTCCGAGTAAAAATTGAGCGGTATATTCGTATCCCAGACCGATCCGGTTGTTGGCGGCCGAGAAAAAGTCAACACCTTGCGTGTAGGCCACTTTGGCTGCTCCTGCAAATTCGCCAAGGCCCAATTGTACGTGACCCTGGTCGCGCATCGATTCCTGACATTGTCCGCTGGGATAGATGTACTTGAACAGGCTGCCGTTCACGGGAGAATGGTACATGTGGTTGACGGCATTGTCAAACATTTCTCGGTTGTCCGTAAAAATGGCGATGGACAGAATGGTGTGGAGGATGGCTCCGTCCCAGTTGCCATTGGCCTGGGGGTAATAATATCTGATGAGCGGATAGTAGACCGTCATCAGCATGGCTGTGAAACGATCGATCTCCTTTTTTTGCCACCCGGAATCGGTGTAGCGCAGGATCTCTGCTGCATTGCAGAGGAGGTGACCGGTCCAGCCGGCCAGCAGTTTGGCATCGTTGTAGTCGAAATCCCAGACAACCGGTGTCCAGGCGTTGAGGATTTCGATGGCCTTGGACGTATAGGCCTTGTCGTTGGTGAGGTAACCCATCAGGGCACAGTTGTAGGCCATGTTTGAGCCTTTTGAAAGGTCGTCCCCACCTATGTTTGGTTTGCCATAAGGCCCCCTGAGCACATGCGTGAATGGTTTCACGGAAAATTGTAAATCCGTGGCTTTTTTCAGCCGTTCGAAGGCATCTTTCCAGGGTTGGGCACCGGCTTCGACCTGTTTTTTCATGAAGGCCATATCCGCCGTTGTCTGATCGATGCCGGGATGAATGAATTTTTTCGCCGAAGCAGATTCGGCAGACCAGATGATCAGCGATAAAATCAACCAAACGGTCGTTAATATGGATCTTCTATTCTTTGTCATTAATTTTGGAGTTGTTTGGTACTTGATGGTATTGTTCCCCAAACAGAAGGTCCCATCCGCCGAATGGCGAACCAAGGGAATAATTAATTTCAGATTGCCCAACAGCCAATAGCCAACAGCCAATAGCTAACAGCTAACAGCCAATAGCTAAAAAAAGAGCCATTGGTGAAAGTTAGCTTCCACCAACGGCTCTCATTTTAAACCGACTATTTCATCGTGTAGCGTTTGATGCTGATGGTCATACTCGGAGCGGTATTGTTCACGGCATTCACATAAATGTATGCCCTGTATTTGCCGTCTGCCGTTTCGATCCACGCACCTGCCTGAGCCTTCAGGTTAATGACATAGTTTGGCGCATTGGTGAAATCAACTGCCGTGAAATCTACGTCATCGATGTAGACGCCATATTGGAGGCGTGCCAGGTTCTGGTCGTTCAGTGCCCAGGTTTTGGACATTTTCGTGCTGTTGGTCAGACCCGTAGGCAAGGTGACTCCCGGCAGGTAATCCGGACTTGCGGCAGGCGAAACCAGTGCGTGCGTAAACGTGATCCCTGCGATGTTCCTGTAGAGGTATACCAGGTCGATTTTGGTTGGGCTGGCTGCAGCCGTCGGTGCATCGTAAAGGGCCAGGTCGGCGATGGAGAGATACATCAGTTTGTTATCCGTGGCAACGAGGTCCAGTTTCATGTCCATCTTGACGATGGGATAGGGGCCCATTTGGTAGGTAACAGTCTGGCCATTTGTTGCCGTTGCCGAGAAGGTGAAGGTGACGGTTTTGCCCCTTGCCGCTTCAGGGATCGTATAAAAATAACGCAGTGTTGCTGCACAGGTATCTTTCGTGAAGGTCACCATGGTCTTGACATCCGTGGTAACGGAAGGAGATCCAACCGTAATCGGTACATCCACACCGCTTGAATTGGTATAGAAGGATCTGTTCTCCAGATAGGTTCCCGTGGCACCAGCGATGGATGCAGTAACCTGGGCAGAGGTGATTTTGCCTTCGGTGGCGGGTAAGGCCATGGCATAGGCAAATTCGATGTTGGATCCGACGATGTTTGGTCCCAGTGTTCTCTTGATGCAGTCGTTGTTCAGACCAGTCTTGCCAAGTGGCACGGAATATTCTTTATCCTGGCAGGAATACAAGAATGTGAGGACCAGCATCACTGAAATTAAGCTTAAATATTTACGTTGCATAGTCTGTCGTTTTAAGGTTTGGGTTGAACTGTAATGTAGACCGTGTAAGTTTTTTTCACAATCCGGTTTCCGGCGACTACTGTCCATTTTTTGGGATTGGCCAAATCTGAGAAATCAACTTTTCCCGTAATTTTTGGATCCAGTTTGGCGTCGCTTACCAAGGAAAACTGAGGATACAGATTTTTCAAATCTGTGCCGTACATCACCACTGCATTGATGGTTTGCGCCGTGGTATCAATCACTGCTGCGGCAGTTCTGACAGTCTGGAAGTCTGCGCCGAGTAATTCAAAGTTGCTGACATAGCATTGAGCCCTGGTGGTAATCAACAAACCATCTGAGTCTACAGGTAAGTTCTTGGCACACCGTACCCAGGTGAAGGTGACCAGGAAGAGCGCTAATATGGTTACAAAATATTTTTTCATTGTATCTAAATTTTTAATTTTCAAATTCTTGGAGAACGATCACATCCAAGGCTTATTTTGGGTCAGATTTGGATTCCTGTTGCGTTCGCTTGGAGGTATCCGGAAGATGTAGCACTGCTGATAGGCCAATTCGGATGTATTCAGGAAATACTGACTCTGGTTGGCTCCATTGGTGTCAATTCGCCAAACACCGACTCCGTAGGGTGGGCACCAAACTCTTTCGATGGCTCTCCAGCGGCGAAGGTCGAATCCGCGTTGTCCCTCGGCCAGCAGTTCAACGATACGTTCCTGCTCGATGGCGGAAAAGAAGGAGGCCTTGTCCCCTGTTTTGGAAGAGGCCAATGCAGGAAGGTTACCGCGGTGGCGGACTTTGTTGACCAATGCGATGGCATCTGCCTGTGGTCCATTGATTTCGTTGGTGGCTTCAGCATACATCAGATAGACATCGGCCAAACGCATGACAGGCCAGCTGTAATTACCGTCGCTGCGTCCCTGACCGGCATAGTTGCGAACGAATTTGCGGAATACGTATCCGGAATTGGTTCCGTCGGTGTTGTAGGTGATGTAGGAAACGCCATTGATGACCACAGTAGCAGCCCAGGATTTGTATATAAAAGGACACATACCAGTAGACGCGAGTGAAATCATTCCCAGACTCATCTCATAATCCCACATGATGGAGGATTTCATGCGATAGTCGCGGTTGGCATAGCTGGCAGGGTTGACGGCTGAATTGAGCTTGGTACGGGCTCCGGCAACGGTTGGATTGGTTGGAATCAACGGAGCGGCAAAGTCGCCTGTAATGGTAGACTGGTACCTGTCGGCAATCTCATACCTTGGAGAAACCCAGCACTGGGATCCTTCGTGTGAACGCCCTGCGAAATCACGCATCAACTCTTCTCCCTGGTTACTGCCGGTACCCCCGTGGGTAAAGGCCATGATCAGCTCCGGATCGGCATTGGCAGCCGGCATGAAGAGATAGAAATAGTTGGGCAATACGTCAGCATTTCCCATGGTGCCCCAGTCGCCCGGATCACCGTTGCGGAAAAGTGCCAATCCGTAGTTGTTGATCACTGCGTTGAAGTCTGCAGCCGCAGCCTTGTAGGCATCGGCAGCAGCTGCAGCGCTTGGCTTGAAAGTGTCAAGTTCGGGCCATCCGTTCTTGTTCCAGCAGGCCCAATACAATTGCAGTTTTCCCCTGAATGCGAGGGCTGCAGGTTTCGCTGCACGACCGGAGACAGATGCTTTGACAGGAAGTTTGTCGAAGGCATAGGAGAAGTCGGCCATGATCGAATCTTTGATCTGTGCAATCGGGATTCTGGAAAGGGTAGCTACATCGGCGTCCGCATAGGCTATTTTCGTGAAATAGGGAACATCTCCCCACATGGAGATCAGCCTGAAATAGACCATTCCTCTCAGCAAACGGGCCTCACCGATGACCAATTCGAGATTGGGTACAGAAGTGGCTTTTGCCGTCGGCAACATCTTCTTTACATTCTCAATGACATAATTGCAACGGTTGACACCCCCGTAAAGGTACATGTACATTTTGTCGAAACTGCTTCCATAACCGGAAGGGTTGTAGTTGCCACCATTGTAGGCGTCTCCCAAACGGAGGTTGCCACTTGTGGTGCTCGTTCCACGGGCCCTGACATATTCAGACTGGCCATCCATGTAGTAATCCCTGTCGAACAAGGGCCTGACGGCTGAATAGGCACCCATGAGTGCGGTGGTTGCATCAGCTTCCGTATTCCAGAAAGCTGAGGAGGGCAAATCTACTGTGGGCGTTTGCTCAAGCAGATTCTGCGTACACGAAATCGTGAATAACGCCAATCCTGCGACGGCAGATATAACGAATATTTTAAAATTTGATCTTTTCATAATGGCAGCTTATTTAAAAACCTAGGTTTATACCGAGCGAGAATGATTTATTCAAAGGATACATATCACTTGCATTTCCTAAGCGTTCCGGGTCAAGACCCCTGAATTTTGTGAAGGTTGCGAGGTTTTCGCCTGACGCATAAATGCGCAGATTGTCAATGGTCAGTTTTGTCAGCCATTTTTTGGGCAGGTTATACCCAATCTGAATGTTTTTGACACGGAGGTAGCTCAGGTCGTCCAGCCAGAAACTTGTCTGGGCGACATTGTTCCCATTGCCTGCCAAACGCGGCCAAATCCCGTTGGGATTGGAGACGGACCACGGATTGTTCCATTGAACCCAACTGGATGCATATCGGGTCTGCGGAATGTTGGTGGTGTTGAAACTGTTCAGCCAGTAATCCTTGCGCCCGGCTGATCCCTGCAACAAGAAACTCAGGTCAAATCCCTTCCAGGAGCAACTGGTTGTCAAACCAAAGTTGGTGGTAGGTCTGTCACGCTGAACATTCGGTTGGGCAACCATGTCATTTCCATCAATTTTTCCATCTCCATTGACGTCTTTCAGGAGAAGGTCACCTGGGGATGCACCCTGAGGCGTTGCCTTGTAAACATCTGCCCAGGTCTTGGCAATACCGTTGTCCTGATAGCCATAGACAAAGTGATAAGGCATATTCAGGAAGACGTATCCCTTGTCGAGGTATCCTGTCCAGGATTCCAGTCTGGTAGCATTGTAGGAAGCATTGGCATTCACCATGTAGTTGAATTTGCCAATGTTGTCTTTCCAGGTAATATTTATTTCGGCTCCCCTGTTCCTCAAGTTTCCAATGTTCACGCGCGGGGCCGTGTAGGCACCTGTCAGCAGGTTCGACATGGAAGAGGGTTGATTCATGCCGGTGGTGAGGCGATCATAATAGTCAAGCTCTGTAGTCAGATGGTTCTTGATAAATCCAAGATCAAAACCAAGGTTGAAAACGGTGGTGGTTTCCCAGGAGAGGGATTGATTGGTCATCTTCTGGCTGACAAATCCATTCACGATCGTACCTCCCGTCATATAGGCACTGGCACCAAGTGTGGGCTGTTGTTCGTAACGTCCTACGCCGCTGTTGTTTCCCAAACTTCCGTAGGAGACACGCATTTTACCGCTGCTAAGCCATCCTTCCGTGTATTGTTTCAGAAAATCTTCCTGGGTGAAACGCCAGCCAAGTGCTGCAGAGGGAAAAAAACCGTACTGGTGTCCGGGAAGGAACTTGGAGGAACCATCATAGCGGAAATTGGCTTCAAAGAGATATTTGTCGTAAGCAGAATAATTCAACCTGCCGATAAAGGAGCGAAGTCCTTCCGTACTGGAGTTTCCTGCCGTTGACTGAATNGTAGTTAAAGCCGCATCGATTTCGTGAAGGGAGGGATAGAGTCGGTCATTCCTGGAGGCGGATTCGTAACGATCGTACCAGTACTCCTCACTGTAGACAAACATCGCATTCAGATCGTGATGTTTGGCGATGTTGAGATGGTAATTCAGACTTCCGTTTAACTGAGTCTTGTAACCGGTATTGGTCGAATTGGTTACACCTGCATTGGCTCCGACATATACACGAGATCCAAATGCATTGGTTTGGAAATTAAAGGCTTGATTGGGCGTTGGTGCCGTCCAGGCAAATTGGTTGTAATAATTGAGTGCATAATCAACTCTGGCCGTCAAACCCTTGATCGGTGTCCAATCGCCATAAATGCTGGCGTTGGCTTCCTGACGATTTTGGTAGTTCAGGTTGTTGATGTAGTTGGTGTAAGGATTGTATGCCTGCGGATCCTCGCTATAGGCCATTACACCACCATAATTGCCCGAGACGGGGTCGTAAGGGGTAATCCCTGCGATGGCATATTGCATGTCATAGCCGGCGGTATTTGTTGAGGCAGGATCCGTAAATCCCTGGGCATAATAATAGGTATATTTGGACCAGTTTCCCGCAAATTTGGCGCCCACATTGACGTTGTGCTTGACCTTGTAATCAAAGTTGAAACGGGCATTGTACCTGGTGTTGTTGTTGTTGATTTGCAATCCTTTCTGATCCATTTCTCCAATGGAGATAAAGAAATTCGATTTCTCGTTACTACCCGATACAGATAAATTGTAATTCTTCACCTGACCATTGCGCATGATGATGTTCCACCAGTCGGTATTCGGATACTGGAGCGGATTGATCATCCCAAGTGCCAGCCATTGGTCGATGGTGCCATCCTTGTAGATGTAATTCGAACGAAGGGTATTTACGGCCGCTGCACGTTGTTCCAGTGTCAGGGCACGCGGATAATCGGCCATAAAATCGTAGGCTTTGGTAGGAACTTCCATGGCATAGGAGCTGGAGAAGTTGATGGCAGTCTTGCCTGAGCCTTTTCCTGATTTTGTGGTGATCAGGATGACGCCGTTGGCCGCACGTGAACCATATACAGCAGAAGAGGCAGCATCTTTTAAAACGGAGATGCTCTCTACATCGTTCATGTTGATCCTGTTGATGTCCACATCGGGCATGCCGTCAACCACCACAAGTGGAGAGGAGGAGTTGATCGTACCCAAACCGCGGATAATCATTGTGGCATTGTCATTTCCCGCCATACCGGATGATTGGGTGACAGCCAGACCGGGTACCAGCCCCGACATCCCGGATGAGAGGTTGGTCAAGGCTCGGTTGGTTAATTTCTCGTCAATCTTCACAGCGGCCACTGCACCCGTCAAGTTCACCTTTTTCTGGGTGCCAAAGCCAACTACGACCACCTCTTCCACATCTACTGTTTCAGAGGCCATTGACACATTTAGGGTGGTATTGGATCCAAGTGTAAGTTCCTGAGATTTCAATCCGATGAAGGAAAATACCAGGACTTTGGAGCCTGCCGGTACCGCGATTGAAAATTTTCCATCCATATCGGTAATCGTTCCCAGTGTTTGCCCCTTGACTACAACCGATACGCCCGGTATCGAGGATCCGTCCTGCTCAGTGACCTTTCCGGTATAGACCGTATTCTGTGCCACGACAGAAAGACCCGCTAATAGCCAGGGTATTAGAACCATTAGTAATCTGATAAAAACTCGATTTTTTTTCATAGTCTAAAATTTAATAAAACATAAAACTTCTATTTTTTAAGGTGATTAAAATTTTGCTGTCTCAAAAGTGCTTCCAGATAGTAGTAATCTGCATAGTTGATGGGGACATCCACCTCTGAGTGATGCGGCAGTGAGCCTGTTGAATGTCCCAACAAAAAACCTTTGTTCTTGCCTGGCTCTGATGCATAACCTTTCTTCAGGCTCGACAAAATGTGCTCAGCCGAGTGGATGTAGAATTCCTTTTTGGCAGGCAGGAACTGGGCCAGTTCATACAAGGCCGATGCTGTGATGGTCGCAGCTGAAACATCCCGCGGCCGTTCCGGCATCACTGGGGCATCATAATCCCAGTAGGGGATCATGTCCGAAGGAAGATTGGGATGGTTCAATATATAATCGGCAATTTTCTCTGCCTGGTACAAAAAACTGATGATGCCGGTTTCCCTGTAACACATGGTATATCCATATAGACCCCATGCCTGACCCCTCGACCAGGCAGATGCATCGGAATAACCCTGGTGCGTGTTTTTTTGAATAACTTTTCCCGTGATGGTGTCGTAATCAACAACATGGTAGGAGCTGTTGTCTGCCCTGAAATGATTGGCAAGCGTAGTTTGTGCGTGCCGGACCGCTATGTTGTAATATTGCTGATCGCCTGTTTGCTTTGATGCCCAGAACAAGAGTTCCAGGTTCATCATGTTGTCTATGATGACGGGAAACTGCCATTTTTCTGCATGGTGGTCCCAAGAGCGAAGGGCACCTACCTTCTCATTGAATCGTTTCATGAGTGTTTTTGCTGACTGAATCAGGATTTCCCTGTAGACCGAATCCCTGGTCACTTTGTATCCCTGCCCGTAGCTGCAAAACATTTTGAAACCCATGTCGTGGGTTTTGCCATTGTATTGCTCCTTCTCCAGCGGAGCTGTAAATTCTTGAGCCATTTGTCTTAACTGCTCATCACCTGTCAGCACGGAACCAAGCCACAGCGAGCCGGCGAAAAATCCACTGCACCAATCCTTGGCGGGTATGAGGTTAAGTGATCCATCTGCGGACAAGCTTCTGACAGTTACAAAATTGGCAGGGGCTCCTGCAGAAGTTGCCTTGGCTTCCTTGAAATTTGCCGCCAGAAGCTTAAGTTGATTTTTTATCAGGTCATCAGATACGGCATTGTTATTGGCCCCTGAATGGCACGCAGAAAATGGCACAAGCAGGAAGACAGCAAAAGTGACCACAGTCCTGTAGCTTATCATTTTTTTCGTTTGTTTGGTTTTAGTTTGGACGGATTTTATCCATCACAAACAAAATTAGCGGGCCCCGGCACCTGAAAACGACCAATTATGTTCCAGTTTTTATCAATTATGTGCCATTCTGTAAAAGTTGTTTCACATTTGGAACATGTGTTAAAAAATGAAATTTTTTATCGGGAAAAATTGACCGAATGATTAACTTAGCCATTCGAAAACGCCAACTAATGACAGAGACTTTCCATTCGCGGAACTTGTATTTAAATCCACGAACCTACCTGCCAATTTCCTGCACTAGCCATACCAATGCCGCCGAAAAGCGTCCAAATCAGCGGATGCAAGCCGGCAGAAGGTTCTTTTGGCGTAAACTAGCCCAATGTCTGATCCTTCTGTTCTCCCTGGTATTGAATACTTTTGCCGCCAGGGCAGATGACTTTAAGATTGTGAAAATCTCACCGGAAGGTGGTTTTACCTTCGATGCCATCAGTTCGATTTACGAGGATAAATTTGGATTCATCTGGTTCGGCTCCAACAGTGGAGTCTACAGGTACAATTCGATTGAAACGGTCAAGTTTATCAACTCTCCGGAGGATAAATCCTCGCTTCCCGGGAATACGGTCCGTTCCATTTACATGGATATGAAGCAAGCCCTCTGGATCTCCACCAACAATGGTGCCTGCGTCTTCGACCACCAGTGCGAATGTTTCAGGAGGTACCAGTTCCACGATGCCTCGGGCAATCCAAGTGGAAACAATGTCTCCCAGATTTTGCAAACTGAGGATAGCACCTACTGGATGGTCGACACAAAGGGATTTGCGCGGGTAGATCTGCAGGCGAACCTGGTTACCTACCTTCAGCTTCCCCGGGACCAGCAGAGCGACCTGATCCGGATCTCCTACAAGGCACCCAACGAAAAGAGAATTTGGCTGGGTGGCCAAAATGGGGGCATCTATTTCTGCGATCCTCCCTATCAAACGATCTCCTTCTTTGCCCGTGTTCGTGCGGAAAATGTTTTTTCCATCTTGCCAGACAGGGATCAGGTCTGGATAGGTTACGATTGGGGAGGAGCAGATCTTTTTTCACTTAAGGGACAATTGCAGGAGCATTATGGAGATGAAATGCAGGGAAAAAATAAAATACCCAGCTCAAGGGTTCGGACCATCATTCGCAATAAAAATGAAATATGGCTGGGAACCTTCAAGGGACTGGCCCGAATCGGGGAAGGTGGCATCGAACTCATTGAAAAGGAGAAGTACCCGGGTCTCCTCAACAATAGTATTTTTCAGATATACAGGGATTCCGGAAACGGAATCTGGATTGGGACGTGGTCCGGAGGATTGAGCTACATCAATGAATGGTCCAACAGTTTCGAACATTACAAGCGTGAGTCATATATAAATTCGTTGAGTGACAATGTAATCAGTGATTTTGGAGAATGTTCTGACGGGAGAATCATCGTTGCCACCGAAGAAGGACATCTTAATTTCATGGATCCGTATACCCATAATTTTTCACTCTTTAAAATAAACGGACCAAAGGGGATGGTCAATCACATCAAATCATTGTGTACAGACGGACAAGGAACACTTTGGGTAGGTACCTTTGCTTCAGGTGTATTCTACAAGATGTTGGGCTCCAATGAATTCAGACATTTTGACCTGATAAGTGACTACAAGGAACAGTTTTATGACATCACTTCGTCTGCTTCGGGTGTCTGGTTTGCCTCCTCCTTGCGCGGATTGTTCTATTATGACTACCAAAGTCGTCAAGTCAAACTGTACGCACCAAATAGTGCAGATCCCGAATCCCTCTCTTCCTCGATGGTAAGATCATTGCTGTGCGACTCCAAGGGTAATCTTTGGGTGGGTACCAACGCGGGACTTAATAGAAAGGACAAAGGTTCCGAAAAATTTCACAGATTTTTTTACAACGATGATAAGAATACCAGGATCAGCAGCAACGTTATCTACTCCTTACGGGAAGATTCCAGAAAGAATGTCTGGATTGGAACAGCCGGCGGAGGCGTCGATGTATTTGATCCCGCAACAGCCACCTTTTCACAGCTCTCCAAAAAGGATGGTCTTCCCGGTAATGATGTATATGGAATTCTGGAGGATGATGCCGGAGTCATCTGGATGAGCACGGAGAATGGTCTTTCGGCCTATTTTACAGATTCTCGAAAATTCAGAAATTTTGAATATACGGATGGATTGCAGGGAAACCAGTTTAATCCCGGTTCCGCCTTTAAATCATCCAAAGGAGTGCTTTTCTTTGGCGGATCCAATGGGTTCACTCGGTTTAATCCCGGATTGATGAAGGAAAACCCCATTGTTCCAAAGGCGTACATAATTGGATTGGAGATTAACAATCAGGCGGTTAGTCACGTAACGGATCCTGAATTGATCAGGCAGTCGCTGCTGACTCTTGATCATCTGGAACTCAAATACAACCAGAATTCACTCAGATTTGAATTTGCAGCCAATAATTTTCTCCTGCCACAAAAGAACAGATTCAGGTATCGACTGACTGGATATAGTCCAAACTGGATCGAAATTCAGAAAGAGAACAAAGCCATTTTTACCAAGATACCTCCTGGTGATTATGTATTGGAGGTCATGGCTGCCAACAACGACGGAAAATGGAACGAGACTCCCACCCGAATGGGCATCACCATCAGAAGTCCGTTCTATCGTTCTGTATATGCCTTCATCTTCTACATCACTTTTTTGCTTGTGATCATCTACTTGCTGCAAAAAGAACTGCGAATCAGAACCCGCCTTAAAAATTCCGTTTTGCAGGAACGAATCCAGCGCGAAAATGAGGAGAAACTGCATCAGCTCAAACTTCAGTTTTTTACCAATATTTCGCACGAATTCAGGACTCCGTTGACACTGATCCTGTCACCGCTTGCGCTGTTGAAAAAGAGAATCCCGGTTACGGAAGAATCCACAGAGCAACTCAACATGATCGAAAACAATGCCAACAGGCTTCTTCGGTTGGTAAACCAGATCCTCGATATCCGCAAAATTGAACTGGGGAAAGTCGTTTTCCAACCTCAGTCCTTCGATCTGATAGCCCTGTGTCAGGAGGTGTTTCAATGCTTCTCGCTGCAAGACAATGACCGTAGAATCCGGTTTTCATTTGAATCCGATTTTTCCTCCCTCTTTGTTACCATTGAACCGGATAAAATCGACAAATTGATATTTAACTTGTTGTCAAATGCCATGAAATATACCTCTCCCGGGGGTACCATCCAACTTTCGGTGAAAAATTCGGATTGGCAGCCTGAACCGCATGCAGAGCCTTTGCACGATGCCATAGGAGAAAATCTGAATGGACAATATGTGACCATCATGGTTCGGAATGATGGTTTGGGAATTGCAGCGGGTGATGTTCCACATATTTTTGAGCGCTTTTACCAGTCTCCTGGCCAGATTTCAGGAACAGGAATCGGCTTGCATCTCTGCAGTGAGTACATTCAATTGCACAAAGGGCAAATTGAGTTCTTTTCAGGCGAAAACATGGGGGCAACCTTCTACGTCAGACTTCCAATAACTGCCAATGAAATCGAAAGAGGTGTTCACGAAGCAATTTCCCATACGATAATCGCTGATGATCTGCCGGTAAGTTCCCAGTTCCTAGCTACTTCAACAGGCAAGCCCGACAAGGAGATCAAAATATTGGTGGTGGAGGACAACAGGGAGATGCAGAAATTTCTTTTCAACATCTTGTCGGAGCATTATCAGGTAAGCACTGCCGGGAATGGGGCGGAAGGATTGAAAGTGGTCAGGGACCTGGGTCCGGATTTGGTCGTCACAGATGTAATGATGCCAGAAATGAACGGGAATGAATTCTGTCATCGGCTCAAAACAGATTTGAACACCAGTCATATTCCGGTGCTTATTCTCACAGCACTCTCCTCGGTAGAGAGTCAATTGGAGGGTTTCGAAACGGGTGCCGACGATTATGTCGTAAAACCTTTCGACGATCGGGTGTTGTTGCTAAGAATCAGAAACCTGCTTGAATCAAGAGCCATCCTGCGTGAGAAATTTACGAATGCCCACGGGGAATGGCACGAGGAGATGCAGAAATTTCAGCCTGACAGGGAGCTGCTTGAAACAGCCAACTCCATCATCGAACGACACTTGATTGATCTGAACTTTTCTGTTGATATGCTGGCTTCGGAACTTAACCTGAGCCGAAGCTCGCTGCACAGAAAATTGAAGGCGCTTACCAATCAGTCTGCGACAGAGTTTATTAAATTTGTGCGCATCAACAAATCGATCAAACTCATAGAAAATGGTGAGACCAATATTGACGAGATCTGTTTCAAGGTAGGATTCAACTCCCATTCCTATTACTCAATGTGTTTCAAAAAGCAGCTTGGTTTAACGCCTTCCGAATACATCAACAAAAACAAAAGAGAATTTAAAAAGGATCATATCAAATAAAAGAGATAATATTGCTATTCAAACAAAATTTTAAAGTCACAAAAACCATGATGAACCTGGGACCCCAATCAATTTCTTTCAGAAATCTGTTGGCAGCTTTGCTGCTTCTTCTCCTCTTTGCCCCATTTGTTTCCAAATCACAGGTAGTTGGCCTAGACAACTGGTACAACCGCGAAACCAGTCCCAAAACCGGTCAGCTCTTCCATTATTTGTGGACGGATACTGAAAACAGCGGATATTCCCAATGGGGAGACCTGTTTAAGAAGCAGGGCGCCACGCTCGCCACCATCGGAGAGGCGGCCAGCGACAAGAATCTTTCCAAACTGGATGTATACATCATTGTGGATCCGGATACCACCACAGAATCCAAGTCGCCCAACTACATCCTTCCTGCCGACATCAAGGCAATCAAAGGTTGGGTCAAAAAAGGGGGAGTGTTGGTACTGATGGCCAACGATGCCCCGAATTGCGAATTTACCCATCTAAACTTGCTGGCAGCAGAGTTTGGCATTCATTTCAACCACGTGAGCCTTCATCCGGTGACCAACCACAAATGGGAAATGGGTGCCTTCACCAACCTTCCCAACCATCCAATGTTTAAGGGCGTTTCAAAAATTTACCTGAAGGAGATCTCCTCTTTCACTTTAAAGGACCCCGCAAAATCCATCCTGACTGAGAATGGAATCGTATTCATGACTGAGAGTAAACTGGGCAAGGGAATGGTGGTGGCCATCGGCGACCCATGGATTTACAATGAATACATTGATCATGCCTATCTCCCTGCCGATTTCGAAAACCTGAAGGCAGCAGTAAATTTCACGGATTACCTGTTGAAAAATTCGCGCAAGCATAATTAGAAATTTCTTTACAGAGGAAAATCTGGTCCGGGAAACTCATTTGGGTCCGCAACATTCGTAAACGCAATCGGCTTATGCTCGCTTCAAAAGCGCAAATACCTCTTCCCGTTTTTTCCGGCAAAAAAAATCCTGTTTTTTGTCGGATCTTCCTTTTTGCGCTGTTCTGCTCACTTTCCATCCTGAAATCAGCTGCCACTGATGTGGTCAACAACCTCAGTTTTGACTTGTATTCTCAGGAGCACGGATTGTCTAACAATCAAATACATTGCATTTTACAGGATAGCAAGGGATGGATGTGGATGGGCACTTCGCAGGGAGTCTGTCGCTTCGATGGTTACCGTTTTACGGCGTTCAAGAATGATCCGGATGATTCCACCAGCCTGAAGGGAAATCTGGTTCGAGTCATTTATGAAGACCATAAGGGGCAGTTATGGGTTGGTACCGAAAATGGCGGGCTCAATAAATTTGACAGGGGGAGCGAGACCTTTCGGCATCCCTTCTGCCAAAGGGAACAGTTGAAAAATGTCACGATCGCCTCGGTTCTGGAGGATAAAAACGGAGCACTTTGGATTGGCACTGAATCCAGTTTGCTGCGCTTGGAAAATGAAACATCCCTTACCTCCGTCAAACCCTCCAACCTGTCTGGTTTTCGCGAATTTATCCGGGTCATTAAAATCGATCATTCGGGACGGATGTGGATTGGAACCAACAGGGGCGTTTTCATTTATCACCCCGATACCAACCTGGCTGAGAGAATTCATCTTCCGGGTACAAATGGCAGCGAAGAGATATGGGAGATCGTTCCGGATCAGGAAGGGACAGTACTGATCGGAACCTATGCCGACGGCCTTTTTGCTGTGAATTCCGTCTCACTGGAGGCCCGGCATCTTGTCATCGATTCCGAAAATGAACGGAGCAAAACCGTTCGGGCCATCGCAAGGGAACCGAACGGCAAGTACTGGATAGGCACGAGGGGCGGACTCTATTTGTATGACTTGCTAAAAGGGGTCACCGCAAAATACTACCACGACGACAGGGAACAAAAAAGCCTTGTCAACAATTCCGTTTTGTGCATTTCAAAGGACGCCAAGGGAAATACCTGGATCGGCACCCGACAGGGATTGAACCTGTTGATAGAGGATCGGGTAAATATCCTGGGATTCCGTCCTATGCAGGGGGATAACCGCTACCTGAACAACAGTGAAATTTATGCCTTTTGGATAGATAATGCAGGTAAAATATGGGTGGGGACCGAAAATGGCGGTGTGAACATCCTGGACCGGACAACCGGACGATTCAGCTATCTGATGCCGCTGAAGAACAACCCAAACTCCATATCCAGCAGTTGCATCAAAGCCATTACCGACGATGGCAACAACAATGTATGGATCGGGACCTATCTGGGCGGACTGGACTGTTACAATCCGGCATCCGGCAAGTTCAGGCATTTCAAAAATGATCCTTCCAATTCCGCCAGTCTTTCCGATAACAGGGTTTGGTCGCTGCTGCACGACAGCAAAAATAACATCTGGGTCGGAACATCAAAAGGTGTCGACAAATTCGATCCCCTGACAGGTGGGTTTGTTCACTATCTCAATCTTGTCGACGGACAGCAGGTAAACTGGTTGGCGGAGGACAGGGATCATTGCATCTGGATTGGTGCCGACGACCTCGTCATTTTTGACCCGGCAAGTCAGAAAATTATGAGAGTCAGCGAATCTACCAGAATCATGCTGCAAGATTCAAAAAACCGTTTCTGGCTAACCACGCTGAGCCACGGAATTGCCCTTTACTCCAAGGAAAAGGGGATCATCAGGTACTACAATGAAAAGGATGGACTGGCCAACAACCAGACCCTCGCCATTCTGGAAGACAAGGAGCAAGATTTGTGGATAAGCACCACCAACGGCTTGTCTAAATTCGATCCGGAAAAGGAGAGGTTCCACAACTTTTCCACGAAAAACGGATTTCAAAATGACCAGTTTACCTACGGGGCAGCCTATAAACTTCCTACCGGTGAGTTGGTTTTTGGCGGAATATCGGGATTCAACATCTTTGATCCCGACAAGATCAAATCAGGCGACTATTTTGCCCCCATTGTCTTTACCGACCTGAAGGTGCTGAATAAAAGTGTCCGCATCAGTTTGAAGGGGGACGGTGTGCTGAAAAAAAGCATCTCTGAGACAGATAAGATTGAGTTGAAGTATGAGCAGAATTCTGTCGAGCTGGAGTTTGCCTCTTTCGACTATGCCAACATCATGGGCATTCAATATTCCTATTTTCTCGAGGGATTTGACAAGGACTGGAATGAACCTTCCGACAAGCGGGTGGCAACCTACACGAACCTCAATCCGGGCACTTATACTTTCAGGGTCAAAACGGTCTCCGTCGACAGACAGCAAAGCAATACCGGACCAATACTCGTCATTGTGGTGAAGTCGCCCTACTGGCAGTCCTGGTGGTTCCGAATCCTGATTTTCCTGCTCATTCTGGTCTTGTTGTTCTGGTTGATCACCTTCCTGCAGAACCGGGAAAAATTGAAACACAACCTGGTATTTGAAAAGATCAAAGCCAAGAAACTGCACGAACTGGACATGATGAAGCTGCGGTTTTACACCAACATCTCGCACGAGATACGTACTCCGCTGACATTGATACTGGGTCCATTGGAAAAATTGAGAAAAAACACCATTCCTGCGGAGGAAATTCCCGGTCACCTGGAGGTGATGCACAGAAATGCCAATCAACTCAATGAACTGATAAACCAGTTGCTCGATTTCAGAAAGATGGAAAGCGGTAACCTGAAGCTGGTGCTGAAGCGGGGCGATTTGGTCTCCTTCGTAGCAGGAATAGTGGATTCTTTCCGAAAATTTGCGGAGGAGAAGGAGATCGAACTGAAATTTAATTCGCTGAAAAAGGAGATTGTTACCAACTTTGACGAAGATAAGATTGGGAAGATCATGAACAACCTTCTCTCGAATGCCTTCAAGTTCACAGCCCGGGGGGGCAAGGTCGTGGTCAATATTTCGCTGGTGTTTGACAATGAAGATGCGGAAAATCAAACTGAACAGTCCGAGAAGCGAATGATTGAGATAACGGTCAAGGACACAGGAATTGGCATATCAGAATCGAATCTGGAGAAGATTTTCAACCGTTTTTTTCAGGTGGATCAGGAATCTGCTCAAACTGGAACTGGCATTGGACTGGCACTGACCAAGGAGCTGGTGAAACTGCACAACGGAAAAATTTTCGTGACAAGCAAACAAGGGAAGAGCTCCAAATTTACGGTGCAGCTACCGTTTGATGATCTTAGAATCATGGGCGCCACTGATCCTGCAGAATCAGAGATGGACAAAGATGCTGCAAAGACATTTCCGGCAGAGGAACAGGCTGGAGACCAGGTTATCTCCGGTCAAAAGATCATGCTCCTCGTCGACGACAATGCGGATGTGAGATATTTCATCAAATCCCACTTTTCTTCTGCCTACCACATCCTGGAAGCGAAAAATGGACTGGAAGGCTGGCAGATTGCCCTGAAGACCATTCCCAACATCATCATCAGTGATGTGCTGATGCCGGACATGGATGGTTTCGAATTCTGCAGAAAGGTCAGAAAGGACGAACGCACTTCACACATTCCCATCCTGCTCCTGACGGCTCTCGGATCGAGGGAGCACGAGATTGAAGGATTGAGCCAGGGAGCCGACGATTACATCACCAAGCCTTTCGACATGGTGATTCTTCAGACGAAAGTCGAGAACATATTATCCGTCAGACAGTCGCTGAAACAAAAATATTCCGGCGAACTCTTCCTGCAGCCGAAAAATGTCATGCTCAGTTCGCCCGACGAGCGTTTTCTGCAAAAGGCCATCGGGGTTGTGGAGGCCAACATCGCCGATCCTGAACTGGATATTGACCGTTTTGCGAGTGAAATCGGCGTCAGCAGGATGCAGCTGTACCGGAAACTGGACGCCCTGACGGAGATGACTGTCAAGGAGTTTATCCGGGACATCAGGCTAAAGCGTGCGGCTCAAATGTTGGTTCAGAAAAAAATGAATGTGTCCGAGGTGGCTTATGCAGTTGGGTTCAAGGACCTTTCACATTTCCGTAAATGTTTCCGTCAGGAATTCAACATGAGTGCTTCTGAATACATCGACAAACACTCTCCTGCCCAGGATTAGTTAAAAGAAGTTATAGCGATCAGGGAGCATAGCGGGAAAATCACACCAATCATTTAGTAGATTGAATGTCAGGCAGATGGATATTAGTCCATTTGTCCGATGATAATTTTGTACCCGATTTTTGGGAACCACAACCCGCTATTGATACGTTTGGCCACCCTGTTTGATATGAAATTTGAAACATTTGGAGGTGGCTTAACCTATTTTTACAAAACCAAACGAAGCTGAACGATGCTGGAAACTAGCAGGAAATTGAAAAGGGTGAACTGGATGATCATCGGCATGACAATTGTTTTGACGATCATTCTGACGCTGTTGATTATTTCCAGCCTGTGACGTAGGTTGTGCCTCGTTGAACCAACAAACTTATAAAGTTCTGAAATGAAAAAAAGTGGAATACTCTTCCCTTTGTTGCTTTTGTTGTTTTTAGCTGTTCAGGCAAAGTCCCAAACTGAAAAAAAGGATGGATTGGCCATGGCTGTCAGGATGGCCGATTCGGAGATGAAGCAATTTCCGGAGGCCTGGTCTGTCGATTACAATCCCAAACCTGCGTGGAACTATACCCAGGGGTTGATTGCCCAATCCATGGTTGAGGTGTGGAAAGCCACCGGGAATAAAGCCTATTTCAATTATGCGAAAATGTATGCCGATGAACTGATTGGCGAAAAGGGCGACATACTAGGCTACAAGATGGAAGAGCACAACATGGATTGTCTCAATTCCGGTAAATTTCTTTTCGATCTTTTTTCAGTCACAAAGGAAGAAAAATACCGCCTTGCAATCCTGTTGCTTCGTGAGCAGATAAAGACCCAGCCGCGAACTTCGGAAGGAGGATTCTGGCACAAGCAGCGTTATCCCAATCAGATGTGGCTGGATGGCATCTACATGGGTTCCCCTTTCTATGCCCAATATGCCATGATTTTTCAGGAACCAAAATTGTTTGAAGACGTGGTCGGACAATTTGTTGTCGTAAATAAGCATACCTACGACAAGAAAACAGGTCTGAATTACCATGGATGGGATGAAAGCAAACAACAGCAATGGTCGAATCCGAAGACGGGTTGTTCTCCCAATTTCTGGGGAAGGGCCGAAGGATGGTATGTGATGGCACTCGTGGATGTATTGGATTTTCTCCCGGCAGATCAGACAGGCAGATCGCAGATTCTGTCCATCCTGAAGCAGGTAGCGGAAGGGATCAAAAAATACCAGGATCCAAAAACCGGACTTTGGTACCAGGTATTGGATCAGGGGGGGCGTGAAGGAAATTACCTGGAAGCAACGGCTTCTTCCATGTTTACCTATGCATTGCTGAAAGCTGTCAGGAAAGGCTACTTAGGCAAAGATTTCAAGGCTGTCGCTTTGAAAGCCTATTCCGGAATATTGAAGAACCTCATAAACTATAACAACGATGGAACAATTAGCCTGACTAAATGCTGCGCGGTAGCTGGTTTGGGAGGAAACCCTTACCGCAGCGGTTCTTACGAATACTACATCAAAGAACCTGTACGCGACAACGATCCGAAGGGAGTAGGTCCATTCATTTTGGCGTCGCTTGAAATCAACATGAAATGAAAATGAACTAAATAAATGCAATTCTAAAACTTAATAATTAGCTATGATGAAAATGAAGCAAAGTTTTCTGAAGAAGATTTGTCTGTTGGCACTGATGGTCATCTTTGCGGGCGCGCAACTATACGCCCAAAAAGTAACCGGTAAGGTAGTTGACGAGACAAACACGCCCATCCCGGGTGCAAATGTCGTGATAAAAGGAACCACCAATGGTGTGATCACCAACATGGACGGTATCTTTACGATTACTCCAGCCAATGCCCAGAAGGATGTTATCCAGTTCTCCTTCATTGGTTACGATACCAAAGAGGTGCAAATTAACGGACAGAAAGTCATCAATGTACAATTGACAAGCAGTACGCTGCAAATTGAAGAGGTTGTTGCCGTTGGTTACGGTACTGTTAAAAAACGTGATGTAACAGGTTCGGTAGCCTCCGTGACCGGCAAGCAAATCACAGCCATTCCCGTTTCCAATGTGGCACAAGCACTTCAGGGACGTCTTCCCGGTGTGAGCGTCATGTCACAGGATGGACGACCCGATGCGACAATTTCCATTCGCGTGCGTGGGGGAGGTTCCATCTCACAAAGCAATGATCCACTCGTTTTGATTGACGGGGTACCGGGCGACATCAGCAACATACCATCTGAGATGGTTGAAAGCATCGATGTGCTTAAGGATGCTTCCTCTACGGCTATTTTTGGTGCACGTGGTGCCAACGGTGTCGTCCTGGTTACAACCAAAAGAGGCAAGTCAGGCGATGTTTCTGTCACCTACAGCGGATATGCAAAATTCAATACGCCTACCGGATATCTGAAGACTTTAAGTCCATACGACTACCTGGTCAACAAATGGGGACTTCTTGATACTTATTATGGAACGTCCTACACTACCCCATTCCAAAAGCTATTCGGAATAGGTGCCTATACCGGTACCAACACGGCCGGTCTGGATGCCTACAAGAGTGTCACCCCGTATAACATGCAAAAACAGGTTTACAACAGTTCATTCTCGCACAACAATGATCTGACCATTACAGGTGGAACCGACAAGACAAAGGTTATTTTCGGAATCAGCTACCTCGACGAAGAGGGTATGAAGTTGAACTCCTTCTCCAAAAGAGCTGCGGCTTCGTTCAAATTGGATCAAAAAATCGGTAAGAAATTGGATTTCAGTTTGGACCTGCAATACACGAATAAAAATTCGATGGGTAATGAAAGCACAACCAGCGGTTACGGTTCTTCCCTTTCCGGAGCATACCGTTTCCGTCCAATGGCCAAAAGTGACATAAAGGGGGATATCTCTTACCTGGGTGATGCTTCTTTGGGAGAGGAGTCATTTGTCATGCTGGATATGTTCAACCCGGCAAATGTGATCAAAGACCACATAAATATACTGCTGACCCAGCAACTTCGTGGAACAGCCGGTTTAAGCTGGAATATCATGAATGGTTTGAAATTCCACACCGAAATAACCTTGGCCAGCAATTATACCCAGAATAAAATCTGGAGAGGTCCTACACCTGCCAGCTCCAACGAGACAAACTATCTGAACAGCGACGGTTCGCTCATTTATGCCGGAGATGCAGATTACAGGAAAAATGATGCTACCTCCACACGTTGGACGAACACCCTGGCTTATGACTTGAAGCTGAATGAGATTCACAAAATCAATGTTTTATTCGGCCAGGAAGTTGCTAATTCGGGCGGAACCAGCATGCAAATCTCAGGTCAAAAGTATCCTGCCAATTTTACCATGGACAATGCTTTTGCCATGATCTCACAATATGGTTCAAACCTTTATGTTGCTACGGGTGTGAGTACACCTAACCGCCTTCAGTCGTATTTTGGTCGTGCAAACTACACGCTCCTCGACAAGTACATGTTTGCCGCAACCTTCCGTGCTGACGGTTCTTCCACCTTCGCACCGATGCATCGTTGGGGATACTTCCCGGCAGGTTCTGCAGCCTGGCGTATGTCACAGGAATCTTTTATGAAAAGCATCAAAAGTATCGATGACCTGAAACTTCGTGTCTCTTACGGTGAGGTAGGAAATGATGCCATCAGTGCCTCCCAGTGGTCGCAATTGTGGACCGCCACTACCGACACCCGCTGGCAGTATGGTCTGAAAGGAGTACTTCAGCCATCCTACGACCTGGCTTCTGCTCAATTGGCAAACCCCAATTTAAAATGGGAGACAACCATTACGCGCAACATTGGTCTTGACTTCTCCCTGTTTAAACATCAAATCTGGGGAACTGTGGAAGTATACAAGAATACCACGAAAGACCTGCTCATGCTGACAGACATTCCTTCTATCACCGGATTTACCTCCAGCTACGGCAACATTGGGCAAACCAGTAACAAGGGTATTGAAATCTCTCTTTCAGGTACGGTCTTTAAAAACAAGGATTGGAACGTCATCGCAAGCGGTAATATCAACTTCAACAGGGGTAACATCGATAAACTTGCTGACGGACTTCAAAGTGCTTACGGAACGCAGTTCCTGCAGTCCGGCATTCCAAATGCCGATTACAAATTGCTGGTTGGCCAGCCTGTCGGCATTGTGATGGGTTACCAAAGGGATGGCAAAGGATTCTATACGCCAAGTGATTTCAATTTCGATGCCGGAACAGGTATATACACTTTAAAAACGGGTGTTGCAGATNTGGCGTCAGCCTTCGTGGCATATCACAGTGGTTTGGTACCTGGTACTCAACAAGCTTTTCCCGGTTTGCCTAAATTTGTAGATACGAACAAAGACGGCGTGATTGATGCAAAGGACATAGTCCCGATCGGGAACACGAATCCCAAACATACGGGTGGTTTCAACATCAATGCTACCTACAAGAGCTTCGACCTTGGCATGAATTTTAACTGGAGCTATGGCAATGATGTTTACAACGCCAATAAATTGGCTACGCTTTACAATGGTAACAAAGGTGGTGGTCTGTACGGCAACAAGCTGGCCATCGTGAACAACTCCTATACCAACTACCAGATTCAGAATGGGAACCTCGTACACCTTATCACTCCTGATCAATTGAATGCTGCCAACGTAAATGCAACCATTCCGTCTACCTATCTGCAACAAGGTTATGTTTCAGACATCGGTATTGAAAATGGTTCATACTTGCGCCTCAATACGGTAACCCTGGGCTATACCTTGCCAAAACAGTTGGTAAGCAAGCTTAAAATAGGCAACATCCGTGTTTACGGTTCCATCTACAATGCACTTACCCTGACAGGTTATTCTGGTCTTGACCCCGATGTCAATACGAATCAAAACATGAATAGCTCCCGTTATCCAACTACTGGTCTTGACTGGGGAACCTATCCTCGTGCCCGTCAGTTTGTGATTGGATTAAATGCTACGTTCTAAATCGTAATAATGGTATGAATCTTAAAAGAAAAACAGTTATGAAAAAAATAATAATATATTCATGTTTGGCGCTGTTGCCGTTCATGTTTGCCGGGTGCAAAGACTATTTGTCTGTATCCAATGTGGGCCAATCCGACGACAACTTTGTGATGTCGAGTCCCTCTGAAGCCTTTAAGGCACTGTCGTGGGCTTATGCCGAATATCGCCAAAATGCGGCTGCCGGAGGAAACTACAACTGGCAGGATCCACTGGGATCCGATGCTGAATACATGAGCGAGTATCCTTCAGCAAACAATGTGATTGCCAGGTTGCAACCCGCTGCTACAACGGTGAATGCCGACATGGGTACCTACAATAGCTTAAACGTTGCACTTGCACGTGCATCCAGGGTTGCAGATTTAATTGCAGCCAAACCTGAATACAAAGCCGACGCTGCCGGCAGCGTGCCTACCGCCTGGACCCAACTTTACGGAGAAGCCAAAACCTTAAGGGCATTTTTCGCCTGGGAACTGGTGCGTCATTTTGGAGATGTTCCCTATGGTTATGAAAACAAGGTGGTGACTAGCTACACACTGACTTCACGCTTCGAGATCATGGACAAGATCATAGCCGACCTCAAGGCAGTAGAAGGCAAGATGTTTGTATTGGGGCAGGGTGGAATTACAGCGGAAAGAATCAGCCGCACCTTTGCCAATGCATTGATCGGTGTTATTGCACTCCACGATGGAAGCTGGCAAACCATTCGTACCGATGTGAAAGGCTTGTACGGCACCGTAACTTACGATATCAAGGGTGCTGATGACGGAGTATGCGCCTATGCACGCCGCAAAGATTATCTTGATTACCTCAAAGTGGCTGAACAATACCTCGGCGCTGCCGTAAACACCCAGAACGGATCTGCAAAGTTGATTACTTCCGATACCAGGGCGGTCAACAATCCTTTCCAAAAACACTGGCAAGAGGTCAACTCAAGACGCATTAGCCCGGAATCTCTTTTTGAAATTGGTACTGTAGCAGGCACGGGAAACTGTGAGTATGGTTACAGCATGGGACGTCCCGGCTCCAACAGTTCTGTCAACGCTTATTTAAATACCTATGCAGCTATTCGCATCGTTCCCTCCTTCTTCTACAACGGTTACGAAACAGGAGACATGCGTCGTGACGTAAGTATGGTGATTAGTGGGAGCAATGCAGCAACCGGGCAAGAAAACCTCATTCCAATGGGTGTCGGCACACGTATCGGTGGCGGCGGACCAAGTTCCAACAAATGGGACAAAAACAGGGGTGACGTACCCATTTACCCCAATGCTGTATTCCGTGGCACAGGTATTAACTACGTCATCATGAGAATGGCCGATGTGATGTTGATGTTGGCTGAAGTAAAAGCAGTTTCAGGAAGCGATGCCGCAGGTGCAATTACACTGGTAAACCAGATTCGTACAAGAGCTTTTGGCAATTCATCCAAAAACATCTCCTCTTCACTGACCGGAGATGCATTGATCGATGCCGTCTACAACGAGCGCAAACTGGAACTTTTGGGCGAAGGTACCATTCGTTGGGACATGATTCGTTCGGGTAAATTCAACGAACGCGCCCTTGCAATTCGCAAGGAAATGGCAGATATGACGGCAGCCCTTCAAACCAACGGATACTATACCTTCCCAAGTGGAAGGACCATCTCCAATTATGTTTGGACCAAATATGTCCAGATAGGTGGCGCTGTTGCAACGGTCACGCAAAATCCCGTCGATACAGATCCAGCTCAAACACCGGGTTGGCGTGGTATATACAATTGGGGAGTTGCGGCCTACACTACGACTGCCAGGAACCTTGCTGTTCAAGGCTTGTATACATACATTGATCCTGCAAGTCCAGCAGCAGCAGCGTTGGTTGCCAGTGGTTACACCAGAGTGAACTGGGGCATCACGATCTGGAATGACGCAAATGCCAAAGCAATGCTGAATTCTGCTATTCTTGATGGTGTAGTGGGTCGCGAAACCAGCGCACCCCGCTACTTTCACGCAATTCCTTTCACTGTAATTGACCAGTCGAAAGGAAACGTAACGAACGGCTACGGATTGCCAAACAAATAAATCCCGATTCACATCTTAAAAATAACCCGTCCAATTGCGGACGGGTTATTTTCTTTAAGGGATAAATTTCTCAGTCACGCTTATTGGGTTTTCTGTTTGTAAGGATGGAAATTGTATACAGGTTTGAAAATGCATGTTGTTGCCAAAATGAGTCGTATGAGAATTGTCCTGATGTTCTGTTTGCTGATCCCTTTGTATTTGTTCGGACAACTGAAGCCGGTGAAGGAATCTTCCCTAACCGAATGGTTCCTTGGTGATTTGTTTCAATCCGATACCACTTTCATGCATCTGGCCGGCAAGCCCGCAACCATCGGCTGCAAATATGGCAAGGCGCTCCTATTCAACGGCCTGACCGATGGAATATTTCTGGATCAGATGCCATTGGCAGGTCTGGCTGCATTTTCGGTGGAGGTAGTCATCTGCCCCTACAGCGGCGGAACTTTTGAACAGCGCTATTTTCATTGCGGTGAATTACGGGGAAACAGGGTGATGCTTGAGTTGCGGTCGACAAATGCAAACTGGTACCTGGATGCCTTTGTCCAATCCGGGGACCAGAAAAAGACCTTGATTGAACCGACTTTCCTTCATCCGTTGGATCAGTGGGCGCACATCGCTTTTGTGGTAGATCACCAGACTCAAACCACATATGTCAATGGCAAAAAGGAACTTGAGAGCCACCTGCTGATTGAACCACTGCAAGCTGGAAAAACTTCCGTGGGTGTCAGGCAAAACAAAATATCGTGGTTCAAGGGGGCCATTTATGAAATCAGGATCTCGGCCAGCGCATTGAAACCGGAACAATTTCTTTCTTTTTGAAAAACGAGGTTTAGTCCTTCGAATTCTGGAAAGGATTTTCGAATGGTGCTACCGGGAATTAAAGGAAATTTACCAGACCCTTGAGCGGCCTTCACAACTCCGGCTCAATGATCAGAAGCCAATGAAACATCCGGAATGTCCGTTCGAGATCACTTATCAACCAAAATACTAGAAACCACTTCATGAAACCCGTATTGGCTATTTGTATGTCTTCGATTGTTTTGATGGCAACTTTGAATCTGTCGGCGCAAAGCAAAAAACTCGTTCAGGAGGCTGAACAAACCATGTTGAATGCAACCCGGTTCATGGCGGAGAAAGCCAGCACAAACGGTGGCTATGTCTGGTACTATCTGCCCGATTTCTCCAGAAAGTGGGGAGAAATGGAAGCATATAAAACGATGATTTGGCTGCAACATCCTGGTACAGTCAGCATGGGGCACCTTTTTCTCGATGCCTACCGGGTCACGGGAAATGAATACTATTACCAGGCTGCCGTCAGGGCCGCCAACGCCATTATCTGGGGACAAAGCCACGAAGGTGGCTGGAACTACATGATCGATTTTGCAGGTGACCGCTCCCTGAAACAATGGTACGAAACCGTCGGGAAAAACGGCTGGCGATTGGAGGAGTTTCAGCACTATTACGGCAATTCGACCTTCGACGACGACATTACTTCCGATGCAGCGCGTTTCCTCCTTAGGATGTATCTGGAGAAAATGGATCCGACCTTCAAACCGGCCCTCGACAAGGCGATCGATTTTATTATTCAAAGCCAATATCCGATCGGAGGATGGCCACAGCGTTACCCTTTAAAATACGATTTCAACAAGCAGGGTCATCCGGATTATACCTCCTATTATACTTTCAACGACGACGTCATATGGGAAAATATTCACTTCCTGATCCAGTGCTACCAGGTGCTTGGAGAGGAGAGGTTTCTGGATCCCATCCGCCGCGGCATGAACTTCTACCTTACTTCGCAGGATGCCTGCGGTGCCTGGGGTTATCAAATGAATCTTCAGTTGGAGACTGCGGGTGCCAGAACCTACGAACCGGCAGCCTTCATGCCTGCGCCCACCTTTACCAACGCCATGCTTTTGCTGAAGTTCTACCAATATACCGGAGACAGAAAATTTTTGACCCACATCCCGGACGCCATCAAATGGCTGGAGGCTACCAAATTGCCTCCCAATGAAATGGAGGGAGGACGAACCCATCCAACCTTCGTGGAGATGGGTACCAACAAGGCCCTTTACGTGCACAGGAAGGGGTCAAATGTCAAATACGGTTATTATTATACCGATTACAGCCACGACCACCTGCTTGGACATTACAACGGAAGGAGGCATGTACCCGTCGAAGAGCTGAAAGAGGCCTACCAGCGAATTTCCGCACTCTCACCGGCAGAAGCAACCAAAGAGTCGCCCATCAAACCGGAACAGTTTTCGGGTGCAGGGATTCCACAGGCCTTTTACGATCTGAACCGTGACGCTGTAAAATATGTGCCCAAAGAGCAGGAGCTGACTGAGATCATGCATTCCCTCGACAGTCAGGGCAGATGGCTCATCAGGCATGCGCTGATCAGCCACCCCTATATCGGAGACGGCATCAACCAGGAGCCGACAGATCAGTACGCCTCTACCAACGTGGGAGATGAAACGGATACCTCTCCCTATCGGGATCCTTCGGATCAGGAGTACATCTCGACGGGCGATTACATCAAAAACATGAATCTGCTGATCAATTTTGTGAAAGCAGCCAGGCCGGTGGAGTTCCGTCCCTCATCAAAGAATTAACGGTCACCTGGAATCATTTATTCAATGAGACTCAAATTGAAGACACTATTTCTTATTTGCCTGTTGTTCCAAACTATCGGCTCGCTTCAGGCACAACCCGGAAGCAATGCCCTGTCCTGGAGGAACACTTCTGCCTACAACTCCTACCTGATGCGGGAGGTGCACAGCCAGTACCAGGTAAGGCAATCGCAACTGGCCACAGCCCTTGGCTCCGAAAGGGAAATGCTTAAGTACCGGGAGGAAATTCGAATCCGATACCAAAACATCCTGGGCAGATTTCCTGGTAAGGAGTCATTGAACGCCAAAGTTGTGAAGCATTCGCAACAAAATGGTTTCAGTCTGGAGACCATCATTTTCGAAAGTCTTCCACAACGGTATGTCACGGCCAATCTCTATCTGCCGGAAGGAAAGGGACCTTTCCCTGCCTCCCTCGAATTGTGCGGCCATGGCATCAATGGAAAAGCTGGTTCGGCCGAAGCCGTATTGCTGGCGTTGAATGGCATCGCGGTCCTGGTGGTGGATCCGATCGGTCAGGGGGAGCGCATCCAACTGCTCGACGGAAACGGAAAACCCGACACGCGCGGTGCAACCACGGAACATACCCTGCTCAATGTCGGTTGCAATTTGTTGGGGAGCAGCCTGGCCGCTTACGAAGTCTGGGACAACCGACGTGCTCTGGATTACCTCGAATCACGTCCGGATATAGATAAAAACAGGCTGGCAGCTTATGGAAGTTCGGGAGGAGGCACCCAGACTGCCTATCTCATCGGTTGCGAGGAGAGGCTTAAAGTGGCCTGCATCTGCAGCTACTTTTCGCAAAGGGAGCGTGTGCTGGAATTAAGCGGACCATCCGACGGGTGCCAGCACATGCCGGGCGAAGGTAAGGCGGGCATCGAAATTGCCGATATGGTCACGATGTTTGCACCAAAACCGGTACTGATCATGTCAGGTTTGTACGATTTTGTGGATTATTGGGGTGCTGCCCAAGGTTTTCATGAGCTTCAAAAGCAGTATGAAGTGCTTGGGGCCAGGAATGCCCTGCGGCTGTTCACAGCGGAAAGTGGTCATGGAATGCCGGTAGAAAAACGGGAGGCGCTGGCTACCTGGTTTCGTAGCTGGCTTTGCAAGGATTCAACACCGGTTCACGAAAAACAATTGCCCAGAGTTGCCGACAGCGAATCGCAATGCACTACCACAGGTCAGGTCAATACCGCTTTCGCGGATGCCCTCTCCATTCCGAAATACAACCTGAATCTGGCTCTGGCACTTTCAGCTGAGCGAAAAATATTCATGCAGCAGCCGGATCCAGTTATTCGTAAAAAAATATTAGGCCTGATGGGCATCGGGGAACCGACAGAGCCTGTCACAGCAGAGCAAACGGGTTTTGCCCAGGGTCGTACTTCCGACCAATACCGGTACCAGCTACTCAGGAAGGGCGAAATGCCTGTGCCTTGTGTCGTGGTGATACCAGAAAAGATAGCCTCGACGGCGAAAGTAGTCCTTTGTCTCAACGAATCGGGCAAGGATCAGATTCTGAACGACGAGTCTACATTGAACAGCTTTGTTAATCAGGGAGATATCCTGGTCATTGCCGACCTTCGCGGATACGGAGAAACGGCAGATCCGGCCGTGCTAAATGACGTAAAATATTGGAACAGGGAATACCGGGATGCGATGATCAGCCTGCATACGGGCCGATCCATTGTTGGACAAAGGGTCGTTGATATTTGGTCGCTGGTTGATTTTATATCGTCTGACGGCAGGTTTGCCGGTCATTCCATCAAATTGTTGGCAGACGGAAGCTATGGTCCGGTGGCGGTTCACGCAGCCTATCTCGACAGGAGGATTGCCCAAACAGAAATTTCGCGATCCTTCAAATCATATGCGGCACTTTTGCAGAATCCGAAGGCGGATGATGCTTATACCAACGTGATCCCGGGGGTGTTGAAATTTTATGATCTGAAAGACCTGATCTTGAAGGCAGGCAAAGGAAGAATCCAGTTTTTGGATTAAAATGTTGCGATCCGGTTAAAATCTGGTGCAACAAACCGGCTTTGCAGTTGGATCACACCTGGCCTGAGCCGAAAGGGAAAAAAATTGAATCAAAAAAATGAAGATAAAATTTTGGATATCGACGCTGTTTTTCCTGCTGATTTTTAATTGGCCGGAAATCTTAGTGGCCCATTTTAAAACCACTCCCGCATCGCCTATACACATCACGGAAGAGGGTAAATTAATTTTCAAGGCAGACAGCAGGGGCGACAGGGTTCCGGATTTCTCCTACTGCGGTTACAGAGCATCGGAACTTCCCATCCCGGATGTGGCAGTTAAGGTGATTGTACATGCCCTGGAGGGAGATGCCACCGACCGGATTCAGACCGCCATCGAATACGTCTCGTCGCTGCCTTTGGATCAAAATGGTTTCAGGGGAACCGTACTGCTGGGGAAGGGTACTTTCAACGTCTCCGGTGGTTTGACCATCCGTGCATCGGGTGTGGTTATCCGCGGAAGCGGTTGCGGCTCAGATGGGACAGAATTGATCGGAACAGGCGTGGATAGAGCAACCCTGATAAGAATCACAGGGACCAACAACAGAAAAATCGAAGCGCCGGTCAAGGTGAATGATCTCTATTTTCCTGTGAATTCGACCCTCCTCTCTTTCAAAAATGGCCATTCGTTTAAATTGGGCGACAAAATTGTAGTCAATCGTCCCTCACCGCAAAATTGGCTGGAAAGCATAGGTGCCGACAAGATTGGCATCTACGTGGATTATACGCTGACGATGTGGACCCCCGGCGATTTCGACCAGAACTGGGACCGCACCGTCGTTGCTGCGACCCCTGAATCGATCACATTGGATGTACCGCTGACCAACTCTTTGGATCCGCAATTTGGAGGTGGTTCCGTTGCAAAATATGCCTGGGATGGCAGGATTTCGAATGTTGGCGTAGAAAATTTGCGCATGAATTCAGCTTTTGATGCCTCCAATGAAAAGGATGAAAACCACAGGTGGATGGCCATTACGATGGACAATGTGCGTGATTCGTGGGTCAGAAGAGTGGTGACAGAACATTTTGTAAGTTCGGCAGTTGCCATTTGGGAAACGGCCTCGCGTATTACGGTGGAGGATTGCAAATCGCTCACTCCTGTCGGCGAAATTGGCAATTACAGGCGCTACTCTTTCCAGACACTAGGACAGCAGGTGCTCTTTCAGCGTTGTTATGCCGAATATGGATACCACGCTTTTTCGGTTGGTTTCACGACTCCGGGTCCGAATGCATTCGTCCAGTGTTTTTCCTATCTGCCATCCGATTTCAGCGGGGCGATAGGTGGCTGGGCCACAGGCATCCTGTTCGACAAGATGACCATCGATGGCGGAATAATTAGTCTGGCCTATCGGGATGTCGATGGGCAAGGGGGTGGCTGGAGTGCTGCCAACTCGCTTTGCTGGCAATGCAGGGCAGCTCAGATCCATTTGCCGGCTCCGCCCATGGCCCAAAATTGGGCCTATGCCAGCTGGGCGCAAGGTTATGGTGACGGTCACCACGAACTGCAGCATACTTTTGTCAAGCCGGAGAGTATTTTTTATGCACAGCTTGAGGCAAGGACCGGAAAGAAATCACCCGAGGAAGGAAAGATTCTGGTCTATGATACGCCCGAAACGACAGCTCCCACCATTGATGTGGCTGCAGCGATGAGCAAGCGTTCCAAAACACCGGACCTGACCATGCTGGGATGGATTGACCGGATGATCGCGGCCTATCCGATTATTTCGGATCTTTCTGCGGCCAAGACACTCGAAGAAACAGGGTTCAGACTTCCTGGTAAGGAGATCGCCAAAGGAGCTCTATTCACCCTGAAAAACGGATGGATCGTAAAAGGCAGTCAGGTAGCCACAGGTCGGAAAATACGTACTTCGTTGTGGAGAGGGACCACCAGACCCTCGGAGCTGGTCAAGCCGGCGCCCAACCTGGTGCGTTTTGTTCCGGGCAGGATCGGGCGGGGCCTCACAGATGACCTGGATACACTGGTGGGCGACATGGTTCGCGACCGGGCCATCGTCCTGCAGAATTTTCCGGCACTCTGGTACGAGCGCCGGAGGGACGACCACGCCAGGACGCGACGTGCCAATGCAGAGGTTTGGGCACCTTTTTACGAACAGCCTTTCAGTCGCAGTGGTCAGGGGGAAGCTTACGACAGGCTCAGTAAATATGATTTAACAAAATGGAACAGCTGGTACTGGCTGCGACTGAAAAAATTTGCCGATCTGGCCGATCAGAAAGGACTCCTGTTTTTGGAAGAGCACTATCTGCAGCACAACATCATCGAAGAGGGAGCCCACTGGGCCGATTATCCATGGCGGTCTGCCAACAACATCAACAACCTTGGATTTGCCGAATATCCACCCTTCTCAGGTGACAAGCGTGTCTTTATGGCAGAAGAGTTTTACGATACCACCAATGTAGTCAGGAAAGAGTTTCACCGGAACTACATTCGCAAGAGTCTCGATAACTTCAGGGACAACAGCAACATCATTCATCATCTCGGCATGGAATATACGGGTCCCATCCATTTCGTGCAATTCTGGCTCGATGTGATAGGAGAGTGGGAGCGGGAGAACCACAGACGGGTGCTGGTGATGCTGCCCGGCACCAAGGATGTGCAGGATGCTATCCTGTCGGATCCAAAGCGTTCGGCCATCGTGGATGCGATCGACGTCATCCAGTGGCAATACCGCAGCGATGGATCCCTCTATTCGCCTGTGGGAGGTGTCAGTCTGACGGAAAGGCAATATTTGCGGCTCGAGGAGCCCGGCGAAACCTCCTTCGACCAGATTTACCGGGCCGTGAGCGAATTTCACGGTAAATATCCGGACAAAGCCATCACCTATTCGCGCAGGGGCGTCAAAATGGCCGACTGGGCCATCTTCATGGGAGGCGGATCGTTTGCCTCCCTGCCGGCCATCAAAGAGGTGCGGTTTTTTGAGGCGGCTGCAGAAATGAACTGCCTTGACACGAAAAATGGAAGTGTCAAACAGTATGCCCTTGGTAAAATTGGAGTGGGATACATTTTTTACGGGGATTCCGATAAACTGGACATTGATCTTAGGGACGACAAAAGCAGTTACAAGCTGAAATGGATCAATCCGGCAAGTGGAGAGCTTAACACAACAGGTACAATGGTGCAGGGTGGAAAAATTACTGCATTGGTCGCGCCTTTCAAGGGTCCTGCGGTGGCTTGGCTGACTAAAAAATAATTTGGAGTTAAAGGAGGAAAAGCATGAACAGGATGACAAAAGAGAATAATTTAACAAATCGAACTGTGCGCAAAAAGTTGTTTTTTGTTTTCAGTTTCCTGACCTTACTTGGCGTGATCTCCCTGTCGCAGAACATTCTTGCTCAGAAAGTTGTTGCTACAGCAAACAGTGGTTACAACAACCCCATCCTGGGCGGAGATTACCCGGATCCCTCTGTTCTGCGGGTAGGAAACGATTATTACCTGACCAACTCCTCCTTCGATTATTATCCGGGGTTGTTGATCCTGCATTCTACAGACCTTGTTCATTGGGAACGGATCAGTCATGCGTTGAATAAAAATGTGGGCTCTGTCTGGGCTCCCGATCTCGTGAAGTACAAGGATACTTTTTACATTTACTTCCCTGCAGGGAGGAGCAACTGGGTCGTAACGGCCAAATCCCCGAAGGTCCATGGAGCGAGCCTGTGGACCTGAAGCTTCACGGATTCATCGATCCCGGTCACGTGGTAGGGGCCGATGGTACCAGATATCTCTACCTCTCCCATGGTTCTATCGTTCAGCTGACAGAAGACGGACTATCCACGGTAGGGGAGCCAAAAGAGATTTATGGTGGCTGGGAATTTCCGAAGAGTTGGAGCACAGAGTGTTTTTGCCTGGAATCTCCCAAGTCGACGGTGCGGAACGGATATTTCTACCTGACGGTGGCCGAAGGCGGAACCGGCGGACCTGCCACCTCGCACATGGTGGTGTCGGCACGAGCCAAATCCCCCTTTGGTCCCTGGGAAAATTCGCCTTACAATCCCATCATTCACACCGCCAGCCGCGAGGAAAAATGGTGGAGTCAGGGGCATGGTACCCTGGTGGAGGATGCGAAGGGCCAAACCTGGATGCTCTTTCACAGCTACGAAAAGGGATTTCATACTCTGGGCAGACAGACTCTGATGCTGCCTGTCGAATGGACCAGGGAGGGATGGTTTAGAATTCCTGAAAAAACGGCCAGCAATGACCTGCTTCCGAATCCTGCCGGTTCAAATATTTTAAAGGAGAAAGGACTTTCGGATGATTTCTCGGAAGATCGTCTGGGATTGCAGTGGCAGTTTTTTAAATTGTACAATCCTGGTAGGATAGAATTGAAAAACAGTGGATTGCTGTTGGCGGCAGAGGGTAATTCATTCGAAGATAGCTCTCCTTTGCTGGTCAATGCATCGGATCACCGCTACGAGATTCAGGTAGAATACAATTTGGAGGAGGATGTGACTGCCGGTTTGACCCTTTTTTACAATGAACTGGCCAATGTGCGGATCTCCGTCGACAAGAATCAGTTTGGTGTTTACATTCAAAAAAATCCAAAAATCAGGGAAAAGAACCTGTTGGGGAAACACGGTTTCCTGAAAATTTTGAACGACAACAACGAAGTAAGTTTCTATTTTAGTGCGGACGGAAAGGATTGGAACAGGGTTGAACGCAGTCTCGACATCACGGGATACAACCACAATGTTTTCGGCCAGTTTCTGAGCCTTCGGGCAGGATTGTTCGCCTTCGGAAAAGGGAAAGTGAAGTTTGATCATTTTGTATACAAAGTATTATAAATTCAAGTTTGAAAAAATCAACATGAGAAAAAGTATTGGTCATAGAAAAATAATGGCCTGTCTCTTGACAGTACTGCTGTTGGCCGGCAGTTTGCTTGCGCAGGATCAGTCAGCAGTCAAGAATTATGCCGCCATCGACCTGCGTCCGTTTTCGGACAGCAGGGGGCACTGGTATGGCATCCACGATGACGCAAACATCGTGAATCCATTGCCCAACCATCCCGTCTATCAGCCCTCCGACATCCTGCACATCGCCGACAACATCCTGCTTTTTCAGCGCAACAACGGCGGTTGGCCCAAGAATTACGACATGCAGGCCATCCTGACCCCGCAGCAAACCGACAGTCTGATCAAGACCAAGGAGATGGTGCATACCACCTTCGACAACCAGACCACCTACACACACATTGATTACCTGGCACAAGTCTATTTGCAGACCTCCATGGTAAAATATAGGGATGCTGCGCTGAAAGGGATTGAATTTATGTTGAAGGCCCAGTATCCAAACGGGGGTTGGCCGCAATATTACCCGATTGAAGCAAATAACTACAGCAGCCACATCACCTTCAACGATGGTGCTTACCTTGGGGTCATGGAGACGCTGAAGAAAATCCTCGATCAGAATCCGATGTTCGCTTTCGTGGATGAAAATCTGCGGAAACGCGTAAGAATTGCGTTCGACAAGGGAGTCGACTGCATCCTGAAGTGCCAGATCGTGAGCAAGGGACGACTCACCGCCTGGGGACAACAGTACAACGAATTCGATCTGAAACCTGCCTGGGCAAGGGCGTATGAAATGCCCGCCATCACCAATGGAGAGAGTGCAGAGATCGTCCTTTTCCTGATGAGTTTCGACCATCCCGATCCAAAAATGATTAATGCGGTACAGACGGCCGTAAAATGGTTCAGCGAATCCACAATTTACCATACCCGGGTGAAGACCATCCAGGCTCCGCCTGAAACTTCCAAATGGAAAACAACTACGATCGACAGAGTGGTGGTGATCGATTCGATGGCACCACCCATCTGGACCCGATTCTACGAGATTGAAACGGAGAAACCACTCTTCAGCGATCGCAGCAGCAAACTTTTCTACACCATGGCTGAAGTGAGCCGCGAAAGAAGAAGCGGATATGGGTGGTATACCTATGCACCCAGGGAAGTACTCGAAAAATATCCCGAATGGCAGAAAAAATGGGCACCGGATCACAATGTACTCGCTAAATAATTGCTAGATGAAGAAACTGTTCTTTTTGATGATTGGTTTGTGGTGCACTGCACTGGCGGCCCAGCCCCCTGTGAAACCTTGTCCCAGGCTGGAAATTTCTGCCAACCACCGTTACCTGACAGCGGGAGGCAAGCCCTTTTTCTGGCTCGGAGATACCGGCTGGATGGTGTTGTCAGGATTGAACCGGACGGAAACAGAAAAATACCTCGAAAACCGAAGGGAGAAGGGATTCAATGTGATCCAGATTATGTTGCTCCATACGCTAAACGTAACAGATTCTCAGGGAGATTCTGCCCTGGTTCATAAAAATATTGCCACACCCAATATCTCCGGTGACCCACAGAAACCGGATTACTGGAAAAATCTGGATTTTGTGGTCGACCTGGCCGCCGGCAAAGGAATCTATGTGGCACTGGTTCCTGTCTGGGGCCCCATTGTCAGGGGCGGACAGGTTCGGGAGAAGCAAGCCGAACTCTATGCCGAATTTTTGGCCAAACGCTACCGCAACCGCTCGAATGTAGTGTGGGTCAACGGAGGTGATGTCAGGGGAGATGATTCCCTGAAAATATGGAATACCATTGGCAAAACCCTTAAAAAGTGGGATCCGGACCACCTGGTTACCTACCATCCTTTCGGACGGACCCAATCGTCCAAATGGTTTCACCAGGAAGCCTGGCTGGATTTTAACATGTTCCAGTCCGGACACAGAAGTTATGCGCAGGATACGACCCCAGGGGATCTTCATTTCGGCGAGGACAACTGGCGGTACCTGACCGACGATTACAACAAAAAACCGGTAAAACCCACCCTCGACGGGGAACCCTCCTACGAAGGGATGCCATACGGACTCCACGATACCCTGCAACCACGCTGGAACGACAGCGACCTGAGAAGATATGCCTACTGGTCGGTCTTTTCAGGAGGCTGCGGATTCACCTATGGGAACAATTCGGTGATGCAGATGCACAAAAAGACGGACCGGACCAGTTCCTACGGAGCCAGGGAGACCTGGGAGCAGGCCATGAATAATCCGGGAGCCGGTCAGATGAACTTTCTCAAAATTCTGATGCAGCAATATCACTTCGAAACGTTGGTCCCTGATCAGTCGGTTCTGGATGATCCCGGTGAACGATACGACCATCTGACGGCTTTGAAGGGAAACGACTGCCTGCTGGTATATACCTGGAACGGGAGAAGTATTGCACTTAAACCGGATCTGTTGGCTGGAAATCAATACAGTGTCAACTGGTATTCGCCCAGGAACGGAATTTTTATGAATGTTGGCCAGATTAAAAAAGGTGAAAAATTCGAGTTTGATCCGCCGGGCGAAAAAAGGAACGGAAATGACTGGGTCCTGGTTCTGATTAAATACTCAGCAGCCGAACCAACCTCCTCCAGCCTGACCATTCCCCGCGACAGCTCCTTCACGACCTACCTCGCCTGGCTCAAAATAGCCAGGGAATTCCCGCAGGCCATCATCGCTGCGGAAAATTTGCCTGTGGGATTGAAGGCAGATTACGGCATAACCTACAAGACTTTGGCTGTTTCACCTTACGGGAAGCGCGATTTGCATCTCGATCTGTTTCGTCCGCTGAAAGCAGGCACCTATCCGGCGCTGCTCTTGATTCATGGAGGTGGATGGAGATCGGGAAACAGGACCATGGAGAATCAGCTGGCTCAACAAGTTGCTGCCCACGGGTACGTCACGGCGACCGTGGAATACAGATTATCACCCGAAGCAATCTACCCTGCCGCTGTGTACGACATCAAATCGGCTGTCAGGTTTCTCCGATCCAATGCGGCAAAATTCGGCATTGATCCGGACCGGATCGCCATATCAGGTACTTCCGCCGGAGGACAACTGGCATCGCTTGTAGGAATGACAGCGGAGGTTAAAAAATTTGACGGCGGGGAGACCGATTCTAAAGTATCTGCCAAAATTCAGGCCATCATCGACATCGATGGAGTGCTTGATTTCAGAGATCCAAACGAGAGCGGCAAGGACGAAGATCCCTTGAAACTCTCTGCAGGAGCCTATTGGTTTGGAGCCACCTTTAAGCAGGCACCGAAAATTTGGGAGGAGGCCTCTCCGATCGTGTATGCAGGAAAGGATACACCACCCATTTTGTTCATCAACAGCGCCTTGCCACGTTTCCATGCCGGACGGGACAGTGTGATTTCAATCCTGAATCAGTACAAAATATACACGGAAGTACATACCCTTCCGGGAACGCCCCATCCATTCTGGTTGTTCCATCCCTGGTTCGAAACTGCAGTAGATTACATGAATACCTTTCTCGATAAAATATTGAAAAAGGAGGATAAACCATCAAAAAAACGATAAAAAATGATCAAAATAAGACAGTTGGTGATTTTTCTTTCACTGGTAAGTGTTTCCCTGGTGGTGGAAGCACAGGACAAATATACCCTGACGGTTTCCCAGGACGGAAAGGGCGATTTCACCACCATCCAGCAAGCCGTCGATGCCAGCAAGGCATTCCCTGATCAACGGGTGACCATCTTCGTCAAAAATGGCACCTACCGGGAGAAGGTCAGGATTCCCTCCTGCAACAGCCTATTGTCCATCATCGGGGAGAGTACCGACAAGACCATTCTCTCCTTCAACGATTACTTCAGCCGCATCGGCAGAGGGAGGAACAGCACTTTTTATACAGGTACCCTGACGGTCGAGGCCAATGACTTTGTGATGGAAAATATCACGGTAGAGAATTATGCGGGTCCCGTCGGACAGGCTGTGGCGCTTCATGTGGAAGGCGACCGTTGTCTGTTTGTCAATTGCAGGTTTCTCGGAAGTCAGGATACCCTCTATGCTGCAGGAAGATTCAGCAGGCAATATTTTCTTCGTTGCTTCGTGGAGGGAACGACCGATTTCATATTCGGCGAAGCGACGGCTCTCTTCCAACAATGCGAAATCCACTGTAAAGCAGATTCATACATAACCGCGGCAAGCACGCCGGAAGGCAAACCTTTTGGATTTGTGTTCAACAACTGCAAAATTACTGCCGCTGCCAACGTGAGCAAGGTATTTCTGGGACGGCCCTGGCGGAGTTTCGCCAAAGTGACCTATTTGAATTGCGAACTGGGCTCATTCATCCTCCCGGCAGGATGGGACAACTGGTCGAAAAGCGACAATGAGAGGACCGCCCAGTTTGCCGAATTCGGAAACAGGGGAGCAGGTGCCATTGTGACCGGAAGAGTTGCCTGGTCTAAAAAGCTTACGGAAGAACAGTCGAAAGCCTATTCCAAAGAACAAATTTTTGTTCCTTTGGGCTGGGAATTACCCCAAAAAATATGTTGGTACAACGCGGATAAACAATAATATATAAAATGAAACATTTGCTAGTAGCAACTATTTTAACGCTGTTGCTCATTGGTCAGAACGACTCTTTTGCTCAAAAAACGAGGGATGTTTCAAAAGTATGGGTCTCGGACAATGGCAATGGCACCTATACCAATCCCGTGTTGCATGCCGATTATTCCGATCCGGATGCTGTCCGCGTAGGCGATGATTTTTACCTGACCGCTTCCTCCTTTAACTGCATTCCGGGGTTGCCAATCCTTCACTCCCGCGACCTGGTGAATTGGGAATTGATTGGATATGCCCTTCAAAAGCAGCCACCCTTTGAGGTTTTTGCCAAAATTCAGCACGGAGGTGGCGTATGGGCCCCCTGCATTCGCTTTCACAATGGTCATTTTTACATCTTCTATCCCGATCCTGATTACGGGATCTACATGGTAAAATGTACCAATCCGTCGGGATTGTGGTCTGAACCCGTTTTGGTACAGCCCGGCAAAGGGTTGATTGATCCCTCGCCGCTATGGGACGACAATGGGAATGCCTACCTGGTCTATGCACTCGCGGGAAGTCGTGCCGGTGTAAAAAGTGTGTTGATGGTAAGTCGAATGAGTATCGATGGGACAAAACTTATGGGAAACAGTTGATGGTATTTGATGGGCACAGGGATCATCCAACCGTGGAAGGTCCAAAGTTCTACAAAAGAAATGGTTACTACTATATTTTTGCGCCTGCCGGCGGAGTTGCTCCGGGATGGCAGATCGCCCTCCGTTCAAAAAATGTTTTCGGTCCTTATGAGGTGAAAAAGGTGATGGAGAGCGGTAACACCGATATAAATGGGCCACATCAGGGAGCCTGGGTCGATACCAAAACGGGTGAAAACTGGTTTCTGAACTTTCAGGATTTGCGGGCTTATGGCCGTGTGCTGCACCTGAATCCGATGCAGTGGGTCAACGACTGGCCTGTAATTGGTATGGATGAGAAAGGAACCGGAACAGGGAATCCGGTTCGGACCTATAAAAAACCGAATGTGGGAAGGAGCTATCCTGTGATGACTCCACCCGAAAGCGATGAATTCAATACCAACGAATTGGGCCTGCAATGGCAGTGGCACGCCAATTACCAGACGAACTGGGGATATCCTTCCGGCAATCTGGGATTTTTCAGGTTAAACTGCATTCCGCGGCCGAACGATGCAGTCAATTTGTGGAACATTCCCAATTTGTTGCTGCAGAAATTTCCGGCACCGGAATTTACAGCCACTGCAAAACTAACATTTGATGCCCGTTTCGACGGGGAGGAGGTTGGTCTGGTGGTGATGGGGATGGATTATGGAGCCGTTTCAGTGATCCGCAGCAATTCGGTTATTGAGGTTCGTTCCATCTGTTGCAAGTCTGCCGATAAGGCAGCCAAGGAAGAAATTTCAGGGTCTCAAAAGTTGGATAGTTCTGTCGTCTACTTCAGGGTTCACGTTGGGAAAGGGGCAGAATGCACCTTCAGCTTTAGCCAGGATGGCAGGAATTTTACCTCGATCGGCAGCCCTTTCAAGGCCAGAGAAGGACGATGGATAGGCGCCAAGCTTGGCTTTTATGCCTTGCGCGAAGGGGTAACCAACGATGCAGGATCGGCTGATATTGATTGGTTCAGAATAGAAAAATAATAATTTCAACAGTTTCATCAAACAGATTAAATATTAAATTCAGCATATGAACCATTACAAATTGGCCATCAAGCGGCTCTTTGCAGCACTTATCGCGGTAGCAGGATGGACCACTGCCATCGCTCAGACTACATCCGAATACTTGTACCAGGGCATCGAGTTTAAAATGCCTGTCGTTCAGGAACCTCTCATTCCGCCTAATTCTGCCGTCATTACTGACTTTGGCGCCATTAGCGGCGGTCAGCTGCTCTGCACGAATGCCTTTCGGGATGCCATCGAATTTTTGTCCAAAAAAGGGGGTGGTAAGCTGATTGTACCGCGTGGTACCTGGCTCACCGGTCCCATCACACTGAAAAGCAACATCGAATTGCATACGGATGCCGGAGCACTGGTGTTGTTCTCAGGCGACAAAAACCTTTACCCGCTTGTTAATACCAATTTTGAGGGATTCAATACTTTTCGATGCAGTTCCCCATTGAACGGAAGAGACCTTGTCAACATAGCCATCACCGGATACGGTATTTTTGATGGTTGCGGCGATGCCTGGCGGGCGGTGAAAAGAGAGAAACTAACAGAATCACAATGGAAAAAACTGGTTGCATCGGGTGGAGTTGTCAGCGAGAACGGCAAAACCTGGTACCCTTCCGAACAATTCAGGGCTGGGGAAAAAATAGCCGAAATGAATGTTCCCAGACAATTGAAAACAAAGGAAGAGTTTGAGCGAATCAGGGATTTTCTGCGCCCGGTGATGATCAGTCTGGTCTCCTGCAAGAAGGTGATCATTGATGGACCAACCTTTCAGAACTCTCCGGCCTGGTGCATTCATCCGCTGCTTTGCGAGGATTTGACAGTTAGAAACACGACCGTCAAAAATCCCTGGTATTCCCAAAACGGCGATGGGATAGACCTCGAATCCTGTAAAAACAGCGTGGTTTACGACAGCAACTTTGACGTTGGCGATGACGCCATTTGCATCAAATCCGGTAAGGACAAAGAGGGTCGCGACAGGAACAAACCGAACGAAAATCTGATCATCAAAAACTGCATTGTATTTCACGGTCACGGTGGTGTGACCGTCGGTTCCGAAATGTCGGGCGGGGTGCGCAACCTGCACGTTTCCAACTGCACCTTCCTGGGTACAGACGTTGGACTTCGCTTCAAGAGCAACCGCGGAAGGGGAGGAGTCGTGCAAAATATATACATCTCCGACATCGAGATGATCAACATACCTACCCAGGCGATCTCGTTCGACCTTTACTATGGGGGTAAATCGGCCTCGGAAGCGATGGAGGAGGGTGACAAAAAAGCTGAACAGCCCGTGCAGGCAGTATCCGAGGAGACCCCTCAATTCAGGGATATTTTTATACGGAATATCAATTGCAAGGGTGCCTGGCAGGCAATTTTTCTGCAGGGCTTACCCGAGATGAATCTGGACAACATTCAATTGGAGAACATCAGCATGGAGGCCACCAATGGATTGATCTGCATCGATGCCAACCACATTCGGATAAAAAATTTGACCCTGGTAACCAAAAAGATGCCTGTGGCAGACTTGAAAAACTGCAGGAATATTTCCATTGACGGATTGAAGACCATTTCAGGGACCTTGCCTTTGTTCCACGTTTCCGGAGCAAAAAGCGAAAATATATCTTTGAAAAATACGGGAATTTCCAATGCAGAGAAAGATATATCTCTGGAAAAAGAGGTTCCTTCAGCCGCCGTTACGGTGGTCAGATAGTGTTCGGCATTCTCAGCAGGAGCAGATAGATAGATCCCGGATCATATCTTGATCCTGTTGGAAGATTCTCTGATGATCAACTCTGTCGGCATGACCAGTGTCGTGAATGATTTTTCCTTGTGCGAGATTTGATTCAGAATCAGCTCAGCGGCTTTTTGTCCCATCACGAAACCTGGTTGTGCGATGGTAGAAATGGAGGGAGATACTACCCGCGAAAATGGTTCATTGCTGAATCCGACGATTCCGATGTCTTCCGGGATTCGGATGCCCTTGTCCCGAAGGTAGATCATCGAACTGAGTGCAGTCGTATCATTTCCGCAAAAGATAGCATCCGGGGGCACGGGAAGTGCCATCAGTTGCTGCACTGCATTCAGTCCGTCTGAAGCCGTCAGGGAGTTGATGGTAACGAGTGATTCATCGTAGTGGATACCATTTTGTTCCAGCGCCTCCCTGTAACCGTTTTTGCGGTCAGAGTAGGTGATCAGGTTCTGGGGACCTGCCATGTGGCCAATGCGCTGATATCCCTGATCGATGAGATGTTGGGTAGCACGGAAACCTCCCATGAAATCATCCACAACAATTTTGTTGGTGTCAATTTCCGGCACGACCCGGTCGAAGAAGACCAGCGGAATGTTCTTCTTCCTGAAAGCCTTCAGATGTTCGAAATTGGTGGGCTCCATGGCGATGGAGATGATCAGTCCGTCTACCCTGTTGGAGAACATCGAATGAACGATGGAAATCTCTTTGTTTGCCAGGTCGTTCGATTGAGATATGACCACCGTATATCCTGCGCTGAAAGCCACATCCTCCACTCCGCTGATAACGGAGGAGAAAAAGTAGCGGTTGATGAGTGGCACTACGATGCCAATGGTATTGGATTTTTTGTTGCGCAGGTTGGAGGCCAGGATGTTGGGCCGGTATCCCATGCTGTCGGCCATGGCGATGATTCTTTCCCTGGTCTTCAGGCTGATGCGGGGGTTGTGTTGCAGGGCCCTTGAAACGGTCGATGCAGAGATCTTCAGTTCCCTGGCAATATCGTGGATGGTTGGTTCAGCTTTTTTTTGCATTTCTGGTTTCAATTGGTACAAAGATGGAAATATTTTCTTTTCCGGACACCAGAAAAAAAATATTTATGCAATCGATTGCACAATTCTGAATTACTCTTTATATTTGTTGCATAAAAGAGTGACCAAAGTGAGCTTAAGTGACTAAATTGCCCAAAGTATTTAGTTCCTGTGAAATTTGGTTCAAAGTCCTTAACTTTAGTCACTCTAGTCACTTTAGCTCATATTAGTCACTTATAAAATACCTGTCATGACCATCCATTTCGAAGAGCGCTTTGCCTCACATCCTTCCGATGTAAAACATTACGATACGACACAACTCAGGGAACATTTTCTGATTGAGAAGGTAATGGAAGCCGACCAGATTCACCTGGTCTACTCTCACTATGACCGTTACATTGCCGGCGGTGCAGTGCCTGTAAACGGCCGGCTCGAACTTACCTCCGTGGATGCTTTGAAGGCTCCCTATTTCTGCCACCGCCGGGAGTTGGGAATCATCAATGTGGGAGGCAGAGGCTCCGTCATTGTGGACGATAAAGTCTATACCCTCGATTTTAAGGAGGCACTCTATGTCGGGAAAGGTTCTCAAAAGATACTTTTCAGCTCGGAAAACAGTGCACAACCAGCCCATTTCTACCTGAACTCCACCCCTGCACACAAGGAGTTTCCAACCAGGCACATCACGCTTAAAGATGCCAACGTGCTGCAGATGGGTTCGCAACAAACCTCCAATGAGCGTCAGATCAACCAGCTGCTCATCAGCAAGGTCATCGAAACCTGCCAGTTGCAGATGGGAATGACGGAACTGCGACCCGGAAGTGTCTGGAACACGATGCCGGCACACACACACAGCCGCAGGATGGAGGTCTATTTCTATTTCAACGTCCCGGATGGTCAGGCCATCTGCCATTTCATGGGAGAACCCCAGGAGACCCGTCACATCTGGATGACCAATGAGCAAGCTGTTATCTCTCCCAACTGGTCCATTCACTCTGCTGCCGGTACTGCCAACTACATCTTTATCTGGGGAATGGCAGGTGAGAATCTCGACTACGGCGACATGGATGTTGTTCAACCCAACCAGTTGAAGTAAATTGCATCGCAGAAATTTGAAAAATGAGTTCATCATACATCTTCCATCATCCGTCATTACCTTAAATGGACCGTCGAAACGCCTTTAAATATCTCTCTATGGCCGGATTGTTGCCTTTGGCAGGAAAGCTGGAGGCAGCCTCTGTTGGGCACAAGGAAACCATCCCTGAAAGGGAGTATTGGATTGCGTTGCTCGTCAGGATCGCCACACCGCTGCTGGAGGCGCTGAGCAAGGGTGAACTGAAAAAAAACATGCCTGTGGAATGCCATCCGGGCAACGAAGGTTCCCGCCGTTCAGTTACCCACCTGGAAGCCTTTGGTCGGCTGATGGCCGGAATGGCACCCTGGCTGGCCCTCGGACAGGATGGCACCTCAGAGGGTCAACTTCGCGGGAAAATGATTCTGCTGGCACAGAAAAGCCTAAAAATGGCGGTCGATCCACTGTCGCCCGATTTCATGAATTTCACAGAAAACCAGCAACCCCTGGTCGATGCTGCCTTTCTGGCCCACGCCATTCTTCGTGCTCCGAAGGTTTTTTGGGAGCCGCTGGATGCCACCACCCGCCAGCAATTGGTAACGGCCATGAAAAGCACCCGTGTCATCACACCCGGATACAACAACTGGCTGCTTTTTTCGGCAATGGTTGAGAGCTTCCTGATGTACGCCAACCAGCAGCCGGATATGCTTAGAATCAATCTGGCCGTCCACAAAATGATGGAATGGTACAAAGGGGATGGATTATATGGGGATGGGGCCGACTTTCACTGGGATTACTACAACAGCTTCGTCATTCAGCCAATGCTGCTGGATATCGCCGCAACATGGATGCAGCACGATCAGAAGCAGACAAAAAATTACGAGATCATCCTGGCCAGAGCCAAAAGATATGCCGAAATTCAGGAGCGTCTCATCTCTCCGGAAGGATCTTTTCCCGCCATCGGCCGCTCCTTGCCCTATCGTTTTGGTGCCTTTCAGCATTTGGGGCAAATGAGCCTGCAGCACCTGCTTCCGGAAATCCTTCAACCGGCGCAGGTCCGGTGTGCCCTCTCGGCCGTGATTCACCGCCTGGCAGAAGCCCCTGGAATGTTTGATGCCAATGGATGGTTGACCATCGGATTCTTCGGTCATCAGCCGGATATCGGGGAGCCCTATATTTCGACGGGGAGTCTCTATCTCTGCTCCGTTGGTCTGCTGCCGCTTGGTCTGCCTCCTTCCGATCCGTTCTGGGCCGATGCACCTGCGGAATGGACCGCACAAAAAATCTGGGGAGGGAAAAACGTCAGGGCGGATCATGCCATTGAAAATTGAATTTCGAATTTCGATATTGGAATAAGGAGACGAAAGTTGAAGTCAATTCAAGAAAATAAATATTGATCGTGGAGGAGGTTTTTGGATTAGGTTAAATCTAAAATCGAAAAATTCCGCTGTGCATTGAATAGTAAAAAATGAAACAAGAAATAAATTCAAACAATAAAATTAAAGAAGCATGAATGATTTATTTGATCTGTCCGGACGGGTGGCACTCATCACCGGCGGAACACACGGTATCGGAATGGCCATTGCCAAGACACTGGGAGCAGCCGGCGCAAAAATTTGTGTCAACGATCTTTCGGATGAAAAACTGGAAGCTTGCAAGGTTGAATATGCAAAGGTTGGTCTGGATGTTTTTACCCTCAATTTCGATGTTACCAACGAAGAGGCGGTAGACAAGGGAATTGCCAGGATTGAAAGCGAAGTTGGACCCGTTGACATCCTTGTCAACAACGCAGGCATCATCAAGCGCATTCCGATTCTGAACATGGCCATCAGTGATTTCAAACAAGTGATCGATATTGATCTCGTAGCTCCGCTGATCATCGCCAAACGGGTGGCTCCCGGAATGATTGCCCGACGGTTTGGAAAGATCATCAACATGTGTTCGATGATGAGTGTTTACGGACGCAACTCAGTATCGGCCTATGCCTCCGCCAAAGGAGGACTCAAACTTCTCACGGCCAACATGTGCTGCGAATGGGCGAAATACAATGTGCAGATAAACGGAATTGGTCCTGGTTACATTGCGACGGCACAGACTGCCGACATCCGCCTGAATGGTCATCCTTTCAACGATCTCGTGATGACCAGAACACCTGCGGGTCGTTGGGGCGAACCGGAAGATGTCGGAAATGCTGCCCTTTTCCTGGCCTCCAAGGCAAGCGATTTTGTCAATGGTCATGTGCTTTATGTCGATGGAGGAATTTTGGCTAACTTTGGTTATGTCAAAGGGGAAAATGAATTGCCGGAATAACTTAACAATTCAGGGAAATGGAAAAAGTGATCACCTTTGGTGAAGTGATGCTTCGCCTGGCCACGCCCGGTTTTGAACGGTTCGGCCAATCGGGAAACCTGAGTGCTACATTTGGTGGTGGTGAGGCAAACGTAGCCGTTTCACTGGCCAACTACGGTATTGCCACGAAATTTGTCACACGCTTGCCGAAAAATGACCTGGCCGATGCCTGCATCCGGGAGCTGAGGGGTTTTGGTGTCGATACCTCCTCCATAGTCAGGGGGGGTGACAGGATGGGCATCTATTTTCTGGAGGCCGGGGCCGTGAGCAGGGCGAGCAAGGTGATTTATGACCGCTCGGGTTCCTCCATCGCCGAAATTAGATCCGGCATGATCGACTGGGATAAAATATTTGAAGGCGCCACCTGGTTCCATTGGACAGGTATTACTCCGGCCATTTCTCAGGGGGCGGCCGACGTTTGTCTGGAGGCCATCCGGGCAGCAAACAGATTGGGAATTACCGTTTCCACGGATCTCAATTACCGGAAAAATCTATGGAAATATGGCAAGGAGGCCCACGAGGTAATGCCACTGCTGGTGGCCGGTTGTGAGGTCATTCTGGGCAACGAAGAGGATGCCGCCATGGCCCTGAACATCCACCCGGATGGAGTGGATGTGACAGCCGGGCACGTGGAGGCAGATGCTTATTTGTCTGTTTCCCAGAAGGTTATGGCACAGTTTCCACGCTGCCAAAAAGTGATTACTACCCTGCGGGGTTCCGTCAATGCAAGCCACAATTCGTGGAGCGGGGTATTGTATGACGGCAAAAAACTTTTCAAGGCGGCTACTTACCAGATTACACACATCGTCGACAGGGTTGGGGGCGGAGACTCATTCATGGGCGGACTGATCTATGGATTGCTCACTTATGGTGGAGATCTGCAGTCTGCACTGGATTTCGCGGTAGCGGCTTCCTGTTTGAAACACACGATTTACGGCGACTACAACAGGGTTTCCGTTTCTGAAGTCGAAAAACTGATGGGCGGCGACTCCTCCGGGCGCGTCTCCCGATGAAATTATTGTGCTAATTTGGCATATGTTCTGTAAACCGATGACAGAGGGAATGCATGTTATCGAGTATGATTCCATTTTTACCCCTTTCAAGTTACTTAACACATTTTCAAATTAGCACATCCGCAAATTAGCACAATAGCACATTAGCAAATTAGCATCATGGCACGATTCAAAAGATTAAATGTTCTTCAAACAATTACCGGAACAGGTATTGTCCCGTTGTATTACAACAAGGATGCAACTGTGGTAAAAAATGTGGTCAAGGCCTGTTATGCAGGTGGGGCCAGGGTATTTGAATTTACCAACAGGGGAGATTTTGCCCACGAGGTTTTTGCGGAGGTAAACAAGTGGTGTATGATCGAATGTCCTGAGATGATGATGGGTGTTGGCTCTGTGGTAGATGCTGCCACTGCTGCCCTGTACATTCAGCTGGGAGCACATTTTATCGTATCACCCAGCCTGAATCCTGACATGGCCAAAGTTTGCAACCGCCGGAAGATTGTCTGGATGCCCGGATGCGGCACACTCTCCGAAATCAATCTGGCGGAAGAGTTGGGTTGTGAAATCGTGAAAATTTTCCCCGGGAAAGAGGTGGGTGGACCCTCCTTTGTCAAATCCATCCTGGCACCATGCCCCTGGACGAGCATCATGCCTTCGGGCGGTGTATCCCCCGACAGGGAAAATCTCGAAGCCTGGTTCAAGGCGGGTGTGGTTTGTGTGGGACTCGGTTCTCAGCTTACCCCTCCGGAAGTGATCGCGAGCGGGGATTGGGGTTTTATCGAATTGAAAGTGAGAGAGGCCATGACCATCGTAAAAGAACTAAAGGGCTGAATTTGTTTCTCTTACCGGCTGAAATTCTATTAATGAAATACCCGTCAATACATCTCTCCTGAAACTTTGCTTCAGGACCAATGCCTTGACGGGTATTTGTTTGCTTATTTTTTCGCCACCATTTTTTCATAGCTTCCTCTCAGGGAAACAGTGACAATTCCATAGACCATTCCTATTGCGCAATAGAGTAAAATGACCAGTGCGTTGTTGCCGAAGGTTGAATTCGGGTAAAGCTGGGTAAAGGCAAAGAAGACGGCCGAGGAGACAAACAAGGCCGGTACGAAATCAATCAACGCATGGGCCCGTTCCATGGAGCACATCGGGATGACCACTACGAATACGGCCAGCGGAACGGCCCAGAAACCGGCGGAACCCAATATTCCGGCTAGTTTGATGATCAGGATGGCGGAAATGACTCCCATCACATAACCAAGAAAGGTTCGGGCTCCTCCCTTGAGGGTGCATCCAGCCATGAAATACATGGCCCAGGCCTGAAAGGTTACCCAGCCAAATCCCTTGTTGCCGGCAATGGGCAGATAGGGACTGATCCACTGATCCAATGCCACAAAAGTACAGGCGAGAAATCCGATGAATACCGGAATGACCAAAAATTTTTTAAAATCCATGATTGATAAAGTTTGAGATAGTCGGTTAAATAATAGTTTGTCTGTCTGTAACAAAAAGAGTCATTTTTTTTGAGGTTTCCTAACCTAATCCAATTGAAGCGAGGCGTAAATTGCATTATTTTTCAAAAAATACATTTTTAACTTTGTCATTTTCACGGATCGGACAAAATCTTCAGTTTTTCCAAGTCACCCATCACAAAAGGGAGCTCAAATAAAATGCCCTGCAAAAAGAATCCCCATTTGATTTCATTCGCAGGAATGATATTCCGTGTCAAATTGTATCTTTGGAGCTACAATACCTGCTATATATGGAAAGTAAAATCTACCTCTATCAAAATGAAACCCTGACGGAAGATTTGGGCGGGGGCGTAACCCGTCAGATTCTTGGCTACAACGAACAGCTTATGATGGTTAAAGTTAGTTTTCAAAAGGGATCAATTGGAACAGTTCACGCTCATCCCCATACGCAAACGACCTTCTGTGCAGCTGGTGCTTTCGAATTTACCATTGGTTCAGAGGTGCGTACCATCCATGCAGGTGATGCAACTTATATTGCACCTGGCATACTCCATGGTGTCGTTTGTCTGGAAGAGGGAGTTTTGATTGATACTTTCAATCCTGCACGTGAGGATTTTTTGCAGTAGCCCTTTCTAATTTTCGTTTCGCTTTCGTTGTCTTTCACACCGAAATCAGCATCGTAACTTCATATTGCGCATAGATTGTTCTGACCAGGCTCCAAAATTGTGTATTTTTTGGGGTTACCTTTTTGACTTTTCCGGAACTAACAGAGGAGTCTTGTGTGAGAACCAGGCTTCGGGCTGCAAATCGACCTAATTTGCATCTTGATTTTAGCTTATTTGCAAAACCTGCCTATATGACAACCTATCACAATCTTGGTGTTTACATGGAAGAGGATACTTCTCTCATGCCTCAGGTGAAGGAGGTTGAGACAACGCTTCCTGCATTTGTTGGATATACGGGAAAGGCATTCAAAAGGATGAAGGATGATCTGATACTCGTTCCAACAAAGATTCACTCAATGAAGGAATTTGAGACCTATTTCGGTTATCCCTATGAAAATGAGATTGAAATCGAAGTCGTAGTTGATGGGGATGGCAACTTTATGCTCTCGAACACGAAGGAAACGGCCTTGCAGTACATTCTGTATTACAGCATCCGCATCTATTTTGAGAATGGAGGTGCACCCTGTTACATCCTCTCGGTGGGGACCTATCAAAACCCACAACAGGTAGTTCTGGATAGAACCTCCCCCGGAGAGCAATTCGGATTGATGGACGGTTTAAAACGGTTGGAGGGGGTTTCGGATCTCTCCCTCATCGTCATTCCCGAGGCTGTCAAGCTACCTTCCTGTGATTACGCCATTCTCGCACAGGCTGCCTTGCTCCAGTGCTACACTTTGGGCAACAGGTTTACCATTTTTGACCTGTACGGCGGTGATTCTGCCGAGCCGGACCTTTCCCAAAGCAGAGCCTTTTATGGCTCAGCTTATCTGAATTTTGGGAGTGCCTATTATCCTTTTGTCCGAACATCGATGGCATTCTGCATCAATGATTCCGAATCAAATGTACGGGTAAATCTCGGTGGACAACTGATTAGCTTGCACGAGCTGAAAGAGGACAACAAACAACTTTACAGGTTTGTCCGTAGATTTTTGCAGGGTTGTTCCGTGATTCTTCCACCTTGCGGGGCGGTAGCTGGCGTCTATGTTACCACGGACAAAATGAGGGGAGTGTGGAAATCACCTGTCAACCTCAACCTCGTTGGCATCATGGAACCCGTTGTCCCCATTGACAACCGGAGACAGGAAATATTGAATGCGGATCCTGATTCGGGAAAATCGATCAACAGCATCCGAACATTCTCCGGTAGGGGAACATTGGTCTGGGGAGCAAGAACCCTGGCCGGTAACGACGACGAGTGGCGCTATGTGCCTGTCAGGCGCTTCGTGATAATGGTGAAGGAGTCCTTGTACAAATCTACCTATTGGGTGGTTTTTGAACAGAACGAACCGCAAACCTGGGAAAAGGTCCGGGCGATGATAGAAAATTATCTGACAATCAAATGGCAAAATGGGGCCCTGGCGGGGATTGAGCCACATTTGGCTTTTTATGTAAAATGCGGTCTGGATAGCTCCATGACAGATTTGGATATCCGGGAAGGCAGGATCATCGTTGAGGTTGGACTCGCGATGTTGCGTCCATCCGAGTTCATCGTTTTCAGGTTTTCTCACCTGCTAAAGAGTCACTGACCAATTTTGGTGCACTTTTGCTTACCAGGAGGTGGGATGCGCAGGCAACCTTATTCATCTCCCGGACTTGATTGCATGTATCAGCGCCGGGAGATGAATTTAGAGCCGGTTTTGGAGGCTACAGGCTCTTGCTGCTCTTCAGCTTCTTGGTATAATAAAAGGAAACCCCAAGAATGGTAAGTCCAACAAAGATGAATGCCAGAATACGGTAACCTACCCCCATTTTGGAGATGTCGAAAATGAAAAGATGGATGACAGCCGCCACCAGCGTGAAAATGGCCAGCCACCTGTATTTTACATTTCGAAGAATTGCACTCATGATCATGTAAGCTACGGCTGCCAATCCCCAGGAGATGGTCACATAATCTACGGCAACAGCCTGGTTGAGCGTAAAGAGCATCACAAAAAAGGTGACGAACAGATAGAAATTCCGAATGGAATCCGTCTTCAATTCCAGCCTGTTCTGCTGCCAGTTGAGGATGCGTGCGGATGCAATTGCGATCAGGGTAAATGAAATATTGTAGGAGTCGATTGATTTTGATGTAATCAGGTAGGCCAACAGTAGGACCGTGTAGAGTGCCGTGTTCATCAGAACGATCAAATTGGATCTGAACCAAATGGCAATTGCCAGAACGACCATGCTTTGCCATGCCAAAAACAGAAAGGATCCCGGTAGGTCGGCATATCCGTATACGCAATACTCAGCGCCATAAATCCAAAATTGACATAAAAAAAGGAGTCAAATCTGCTTTCAATCTTGTAGTTCAGTACAATCGCATAGATCAGGCAGAGTACAGATATACCCAGAAAAATAAAAAGGTAGTTTTTGGGATAGAAGGTGAGTACCTCCAGCAGCAAGAGAAGGGAAAAGGCGATACTGTTCAGAATGATGGTGGCATTGCTAACCTCGGTTGACAACCTCCCTCGTTGTTTGAGAAATGGTGCCACCGAATAGACTCCTCCGTAAAGCAACAGATAGATCATGCTGAATTGGGGAGCGGCCACCGCACCAACGGGATGCCCCATCAATGGATTGCCTGTCAGCCATAGCACGTGGCCGGTGTAAACGATCATGATGGAAAGAATCAGCATGGTATCCCACCCGTGCCTGTTCAGGAGAAAGAGCACAGCCATGGTTGCTGCAACGAAGAGCAACAGCGTGAATTGTGTCCTGTCGATGAAGAGTGCAGTTAGGATCAGGAGACTATATGCAATGAATCCCATCAATTGTGATTTTGCCAAATCGGCTTTGTAAAACAGATAGGCAATTGAACTTAGTAACAAGATTGCAACGATCCAGATATTGGTAATCACGGGCGTCTCGGTAAAGAAATGAAGCCTCAACAAAGCATAATATATCAGTAAATGTGCACAGATAGTGAACATGAATGCCATATAATTCAAGCTCTTCCTCAATATCGTTGAGAGATAAAAGGTGAGGATTGCGGAGGAAATGCCGAGAACAAATGCGGCAACTCCTCCAAACAGATTGTTGACAAGCAGCATGGTGAAAATCATTCCGAGCAGCAATACGGCACTGCCGATCCAGGCCAGCCCATGCTCAAAAATCTTTGACTCTGAAAGTGGATTGGAAAATTCCACTTCCGCCTCTCCGGTACTGTTCGGAAACTGGTTTTCCATTGACCTGACAGTTCTGTTGCCTGTCTGGAGTGCTTTTTCTACTTGAGCTATTCGTTCTTCCAAAGAATAGATGTGTTCCATCATCTCTCTTTGCGTCATTTTTAATTCTGCCATAAGTGTAACGGATTAAGGTGAAAAAAAGTGACTAAAGTGACTGGAGTGAACTAAAGTGACTAAAGTCCTTGTGCCGGATCTGGCATCTGAACAAGGTCCATAACTTTATGAACTCTCGTCACTTTATTCACACCAGCCACTTCTCAATGTTCTACTGATGTCTTCTTCCAGGGAGGAAATAGCCACAGCAGAAAAGTAAGGATGAAGAAGGGCACCACCAGCCAGATGCTTGCCATCAGGAACCCTTCGGAACCAATCAGCGATAGCTTGAAACTGGTAAAACCCAGGAAACTCTTTGAAAACAACTGGCCACCTATGACCACATTCCAACGCATAAAGAAGATGCCAATCAGCACGAGAACTCCAACGATCAGGTAGATAGTTCTGCGAATGTGCTCGGCTGGTTTGTAAAACTGAAGAATTCCAAGGGTACCCAGGGGCAGCAACATGCCAATTCCTATCTGCATGACCAGCAGGGTAAAATTCAGGTGTCCGGAGATCAGGAGGGAGATGATCTCGAACGACTCCTCCGCCTCATAAAATCTGTGTACCTGGTCCAGTGACTCCATCGTGAAGTCGATGATGATGATGTAGAAAAGATACTTGGCGATGGTATCCAGACAAAGCATGTCAATTTTTTGCTTCCGGATGTAGTTGATGACGATGAACAATACCATCACCAGCGCAATTCCCGACACCATGGCCGAAAAAAGAAAGATGATGGGCATCATGACAGTCGACCACCAGGGGTTGGCTTTGATGGAGCCAAAAATGAATCCTACATAACCGTGAAGCATAAATGCAGAGGGAATACCGATGACAGTAACGATGTACCCCAGTCTGTCATCCAGTTTCACTGATTTTGGGGAGATGTCATCGCTACCCAGCGACAGTGCTTTGTAGACGATTCGTTTAAATCCCGTGGCCGTTTTGGACCAGATCACGAGATCATACCTGTAATCGAACCAAATCTCCAGCAACAATACCACCATCAAATACCAGAGGTAGACAAAGCCAAAAATGGCCATGGCGGAGGTGAGATGTGGTGTAATCATGATCTCCCATGCCCGGAATGGTTGTCCAAGGTGGAAGACAAGTGGCATGGTGGCCACTAGCATAAAGGAAAATGCGGTCAACAGGGCAATGACGTAAGTTGGTTTCAATGATTTAACGTTGAAAACCCGTTCCAGCGATGCCAGGATGAAGGCTCCTGCCACCAGTCCGGTGATGAAGGGATACAAAACAATCAGAACGGACCAGCTGAGCTCTATTTCATTGGGGTAGATGAAACCATCCACCTTCGAAAGTGCCTGATACAAATGTTCAAATTCGGGATTCATATTATCTTACCTCCTGATTTAATGCGTTGTAATACAATTTACTACCTGTATTCAAATGTGGTTTTAGCACGTACACATTTCTTGTTCGGATGAACTTGGAGATGGTACTTTCCGGATCATTCAGGTCACCGGAAATACGGGCCTTTGTCGGACAGTTGTCCATACAGGCAGGGTTCAGTCCCTTTTTTACCCTGTGAAAACAGAGCGTGCATTTGTCGACCACATGTTTGTCGGGATGAAAATATCTGCAACCATAGGGGCAGGCCTGCACGCAGTATTTGCATCCGATGCAATATTTTTCATCGATCAGGACAATGCCCTCCTCCGTTTCGAAAGTGGCACCAACCGGACAAACTTGCACGCAGGGTGACTTGGCACAATGGTTGCACATCTTGGGCACGAAAAAGGTTTTCTCGATGTCGTCGGCAGGAACAGTTTGGGTAAACCCGTCAATTCCGCCGTTAGGCGATACCACTTTGATGGATCCGTCTTTCAGGATGGTGTATTGTTCGACCCAGCTTCTGAAAAAGAAGGGTTCACGGGGCACATCGTTTTCAATTTTGCATGTTTTGGCACAGGTACCACATCCGATGCATTTTTCGATGTCGATGGCGATGCCATACCAGGGGCCCTTCGTATTCCGTTTGACTGCCGCAAACAATACGGCATCAAAAGCCGGGAGGGTGGAGGCTGCAACCAGCGTTCCGGCTGCGATCCCGGCATTCCTGAAGAAATTGCGGCGGGATAAGCTTGTTCTTTTCTCTGTCATGGCTGATGTGGATTGTGGCATTTGATACACTTGTCTTCCGGATGGTGATCCTTGATGTTCTGCTGCGTGATGGCTTTTTCAGGCCGTGCCTTGTTGATGGAATGGCACTTGCCGCAGAACTCCCTGGAATCCGGCTTGAAGAGTTTTTCCAGCTTGGGATGGTCGACATGCAGGTAGGCCGCGCCATGACACCCTTCACAGGAAAGATCGCTGTGGTAACCCTCGTTCTTCATGGTGACAATGGTGTCATGGCAACTAACACAGGCTGTGTTCCCGACAAATTTTACCTGATGGGCAGCTATCTCATCGATTGCCTTTCCCCTGTAATGACCAAACTGGCCGAAGGACGCGGGTGTGAGCAGGTGTTTTAGGAGTAAGAACAGCAATACAATCATTACTCCAAGCATAATTAATCGCTTTAGATGTAAAGGCATACACTTTTTTCTTGTTTGGTTGTTTAGTTATATAACATTTCAAATATATAAATATATCCATATAAAACAAATAAATAACTGATTAGTAGCGTTTAAGTAGAATGATTCTTAATAAATATCAAAATTCTGCAATTGTACGCATGCCATTTGCAAGTAACCTAAGCGTTCAATTTTCGTATATTTATGCATAATTTGCACCTCAGAATTCATTGCCAACCATAAACCTTAAACGGTCATGAAACAGACAATACTGGGATCAGGTGGAGCAATTGGAATACCACTTGCCAGAGAACTTAAGAAATACACGGACGACATCAGACTGGTTAGCAGAAATCCGCATAAGGTCAACGATACGGATGAGCTTTATCCGCTCGACATTGGCAATTTATCGGGCATTGTCGAAGCCGTTAAAGGCAGTGAAATCGTTTACCTGACGATAGGGTTTGAATACCGGTTAAAAATCTGGCAGGAGGTGTGGCCTCCCTTCATGAAAGCAGTGATCCGGTCATGTCAGGAGCAGAATGCCAAATTGGTATTCTTCGACAATGTCTACATGTATGCCAAGAGTTCAATTCCCTTTATGACGGAGGATGCACCGTTGCAACCACCCAGCAAAAAGGGGTCCGTCAGGATGGAGATACTGGAAATGCTGATGGAGGAGGTGGAAAAGAGAAGGCTTTCCGCACTCGTGGCCAGGGCTGCCGATTTTTACGGACCCGACAACAGAAACAGTATGCTGGCCGAGATGGTAGCAAAAAACCTGCTGAAGGGTAAAAAGGCCCAGACATTTGGGAATCCTGATAAGATACATACCTACACCTATACCCCCGATGCGGCCAAGGCAACTGCGTTGCTAGGCAATACTCCGGATGCATTCAACCAAGTGTGGCATCTTCCCACTACAAAAGAGAAAATTACAGGCAATCAGTGGATTGAACTGTTTGAACAGGAACTTGGCGTTAATGCTGGCATTCAAAATATTCCAAATTGGTTGCTTCACCTGCTGGGACTATTTATTCCTGTTATGCGGGAGTTCCCGGAGATGATGTACCAATACGACCAGGATTATATCTTTGACAGCAGCAAATACGAAAAACGGTTTGATCCGATGGTAACACCTCCCTCCGCAGGTGTGAGGGCAATGGTTGAAAATCTTAGGCAGGAGTTGTTAAAAGGCAACAAAAAATGAAAAAAGGACTTCTCTGCATTGCTGGCTGTTTCACTTTTTTTCTACTGTTAATCGTGCTGACAGGTAAAGCCCAAAATAGTGGTGATTCAGGGATGTCCCACATCAAAACAAAGGATGGGAATGGCTATACTGGCAAAATTGAGGCAGTCGACTCCTTAAAAGTACTCTTCAGGGATCAGAAGCTGGGTGAAATAACCATTTCAAAGTCAGAGATCACTAATCTGGATTCTTTGTCCCTGAAAATAATGAGAAGGGGAACTTACTGGTCAGGAAACCCCCAGTCGACAAGCTACTTCTTCACTCAGGGCGGCTACGGACTAAAAAAGGGTGAAGGTTATTACCAGAACCTGTGGGTGCTGGCCAACTCGTTTGCAGTGGGATTGAACGATTACCTCTCCCTGGGGGGTGGCGTTATACCGTTGTTTCTTTTTAACTGGGCCCCAACACCAGTTTGGCTGACGGCCAAACTATCCGTTCCTGTGGTAAAGGACAAAATGAATCTGGGAGCTGGGGTAATGGCCGGGAACGTTTTGGGTACCTCGAAAAGCAGTTTTGGTATTTTTTATGGAATTACGACTTTTGGGTCCAGAGACCGGAACTTCAGCATTGGACTCGGTTATGGATTTACGGGTAGTTCCGGTTCAAGTGCACCTATGATCCATTTGAATGGATTGTACCGCATCAGTCTGCGCAGTTATCTCCTTACGGAGAATTATTATTTCCCGGACGGTTCCAGCAATACCCTCCTGCTGATGTTTGGTGCCCGCCAGATCATCCGGGAAGCCGGATTGGATTATGGATTGGTCTTCCCGGCAGGTGCCGGAATAAATAGCTTTGTGGCCATCCCCTGGTTGGGGATTACCATCCCATTCGGGAAAAGACCCTGAAATCGAAAATTGCCTTTTATTCTTCCTTCTTCCCAAAATGGCTTATCTTTGTATAAAGGTGCCCCATGAACGACTCAGATACGCCCACATACCTCAGAAATCCGCAACTTGACCTCGCTTTTGATTTCGTGCAATACACTGGTCAGAATCTTTTCCTGACGGGGAAAGCCGGAACCGGAAAGACTACCTTTCTGAAAAATCTGAAAATGGCATCACCCAAGCGGATGATTGTGGTTGCACCAACGGGTGTGGCGGCCATCAATGCAGGAGGCGTCACCATTCACTCCTTTTTCCAGCTCTCTTTCGGTCCGCAGATTCCGCAGGATCCTGACAAAAATCAGTCACCCGCCGGTTTTACGGCAGGCGGATCAGGAGAAGGAGTCAAACGGTTCAACAAGGAAAAAATCAACATCATCCGCAGCATGGATTTGCTGGTGATAGACGAGATCAGCATGGTGCGTGCCGATGTGCTGGATGCCATTGACGAAGTTTTGCGAAGATACCGCAACCGCTACAAACCTTTTGGCGGGGTACAGTTGCTGATGATAGGTGACCTGCAGCAACTTGCGCCGATTGTCAGGGAAGATGAATGGGAGATACTGAAGTCCTATTACGATACCTCCTTCTTTTTCAGCAGCCGTGCACTAAAACAGTCGACTTTCAGGGGGATTGAACTGAAGCACATCTTCCGACAGAGTGACCAGCGGTTTATAGAGCTGCTAAACAAGGTACGCGACAACCGTCTGGATGCGGAAACCCTGCAGGAGTTGAACAGCAGGTACCAACCCGGATTCAATCCGGACGAGAAGGAGGGTTACATCACACTTACAACCCATAATTACCAGTCTCAGCAGATCAACAGTTCGAAACTGGGCATGCTTGAAAGTGCTTCCTCAAAATTTCTTGCCGAAGTATCCGGAGAGTTTCCTGAATACTCCTTTCCTACGGATCAGGAGCTGGAGCTGAAGATTGGCTCGCAAGTGATGTTCGTGAAGAATGAACCTCCTCCGGCGAAACGGTTTTTTAATGGAAAAATAGGAAAGATCACGGATATCGAGGAGGATCAGATCGAAGTATTGTGTCCGGGAGAGGAGTCAGTCATCCGTGTTGAGCGGTTGGTTTGGCAAAATACAAAATACGCACTCAACGACGCCACCCAGGAGATTGAAGAGGAGGTGATTGGTACATTTAGCCAGTTCCCGCTCAAACTGGCATGGGCCATAACGATTCACAAGAGTCAGGGACTGACCTTTGAAAAGGCCATCATCGATGCACGTTCCTCCTTTGCACATGGCCAGGTGTATGTGGCATTGAGCCGCTGCAAGACGATAGAAGGCCTGGTGCTCAGCTCGCCGATTGCAGTCCACAGTGTGAAGAGTGACTCCACGGTGGCGCAATTCAGCGAAGAGGTGGAGCGAAATCAACCAGGAGCAGCTGAACTGGAACAATCCCGCAAGGAGTACCTGCAGCAGTTGCTCAGTGAATTGTTTGATTTTAAACCTATATTGCGCCAAATCCAATACTTGCAGCGACTCTGGAATGAACACAATTCACAGTTGCTGGGATCATTGAATTTTGTTCTCAGGGGCATAGCAGCTCCTTTGCAAACGGATATCATCGATGTAGCAGTTCGTTTCGGGAACCAGGTGAGGCAATTGGTTTCAGTTGGGCCGAATCCGGAAGGAGATGAAATGCTGCAGGAGCGGATCAGAAAGGCATCCAGCTTTTTTTACGAGAAATTGGAGGAGGTACTGGAACAACCCCTCTCAGATGCAACCATCGAAAGTGACAACAAAGCCATCCGCAAAAGCCTGAATGATGCTGCTGACAAACTACATAAGGAGATTCACCTCAAAAAAATCTGCATCTCTCACTGCAAATCGGGATTCGATACCAGGTCCTTCCTGGAGACCCGATCAAAAGCGGCCATAGAGGTGGAAGAAACACCCCGGGGCAGAAAACGGGCGGAAAGTTCGGCCGCATTCTCCGTGAATCCGGACTTCTATTCCCAGCTGAAGCGTTGGCGCAACGAGAAGGCAGAGTTGCTTCAGGTAGAGGTGGCACGCGTCCTGTCTCAAAAGACGCTCCTGGAGATTGTCCAAACCCTTCCTGTGACGGGCAAAGAGCTGAAGGAGGTGAAAGGGATGGGCGGTGTGCGGATGAAACAGTTTGGACGTGAAATTCTGGAGATGGTATTGACCTATCGGGGAGCGCACGGTTTTCACATTCCGGCGGAAGCCGAAAAGGAGGCGGAGAAAGCCGGACTGGATTCCAAACAACTTAGTTACGATTATTTCAAAAATGGAGTGTCCATACCGGAAATTGCCCGTGGCCGGCAACTTGCTGTTTCGACCATCGAAAACCACCTGCTTGGTTTCGTCGCAAGCGGGGCCATCTCCATCGAACGACTGGTCGACAAGAAAAAGGTAAGGGCCATCGAAGAGTGTGTGGAAATCTACAATTTCAGGCAGGTCAGCGACCTGAGGGCCAAGCTTGGCAATGATTATAGTTTTGGAGAGATTCGGTTTGTATTGAAATACCTGGAAGGAAGAATCGAATAATCATACTGGGTTTTCAATTTTCGATTTTGGTACCTGAATGTTGCTAAAGGGCGTTAAACACATTTTTCAGCCGTGCTTGCATTTCTGTAATATTTCGTAATTTGCAGCTCATTCTAACGGCATCCGGAACTGAAAACTGATAACACGATCCTTTTTATCCTTTTCAACCAGATTAAAACTATTCTATGAAGAAATATATCCTGGCATTCGATCAGGGCACGACCAGTTCGCGCGCCATAGTTTTTGACCACGATGGCTTGCCTGTTGCAACCGCCCAAAAGGAGTTTACACAAATCTATCCGGAACCGGGCTGGGTCGAGCATGATCCGGAGGAGATCTGGTCGACCCAGGCTGGAGTTGGGATGGAATCGATATTCAAGGCCGGACTGAGTGCCAGCCACATTGCTGCCATCGGAATAACCAACCAACGGGAAACAGCCGTCGTTTGGGACAGGAAAACGGGACAACCCTTGTACAATGCGATTGTTTGGCAAGATCGCCGGACGGCGGATTATTGTGATCAATTGAAGAAGGATGGGTATGGTCAAATGATTCTGAATAAAACCGGGTTGATTCCAGATGCCTATTTCTCTGCTACCAAAATAAAGTGGGTACTGGATCATGTGGAGGGAGCACGGAAGCTGGCCGTCAAGGGACGACTGGCATTTGGCACCATCGACAGCTGGCTGATCTGGAACCTCACGCGTGGCAAGTTGCACGTGACGGATGTCTCCAATGCCTCCAGGACCATGTTGTTCAACATTCATACCCTTCAGTGGGATACTGAACTCCTCGACCTGTTCGATATTCCCGCCAATATGCTGCCGGAAGTCAGGTCGTCCAGTGAATTTTATGGTCATACAGTCGGGCCCTTCCCTTCGCCAATTCCCATTTCCGGAATTGCCGGCGACCAGCAGTCGGCCCTGTTCGGACAAATGTGCATAGAGCCGGGAATGGTCAAAAATACCTATGGGACGGGTTGTTTCATGATGATGAACATAGGTGATCATCCCATTGAATCCAAAAGTAAACTGTTGACAACCGTCGCATGGAAGATTGGTGACAAAACGACTTATGCCCTCGAGGGGAGTATCTTCATTGGCGGAGCTGTGGTGCAGTGGTTGCGGGATGGACTTGGCATCATCCGCGTTTCAAATGATGTGGAGAAACTGGCAGCCAAGGTCAAACATAGCGACGGAGTATATTTTGTGCCTGCCTTTGCAGGTTTGGGTGCGCCCTACTGGAACCAGCACGCCCGCGGTACCCTGACGGGGATTACACGTGGTACCTCCGCAGCACACATTGCGCGTGCGGCGATCGACAGCATTGCCTACCAAACGCTGGAGGTGCTGCTGGCCATGCAGAAAGATTCCGGGGTCAATATCACCGAGTTGCGTGTCGACGGTGGAGCCACTGTAAACAATGGATTGTTGCAATTTCAGGCGGATCTGCTGCAGTCGGATGTGGTCCGGCCACAAATCACTGAAACAACTGCCCTGGGAGCAGCCTATCTCGCCGGATTGGCTGTCGGTTACTGGAAGGATGTGCAAGAAATCAGGAAACAATGGAAACTTGATCGAACCTTCTCTCCCGGCATCCATGCAAGCGAAACAACCCTTCTGATCAAGGGCTGGCACAGGGCTGTAAGGGCTGCAGAGGCGTGGGCGGGAGAAGAATGAGTATTTCGAGTACTTAGAATACTTCAAGTATTTAAAGTTGAAGACTCCGAGAGCTCTAAGTAATCTAAACTCTAAATACTTATTTATAAAAATGTACAAACTAAAATGAGACAACAATGAACCCATTTTTCGGAGAATTTTTTGGTACGGCCATCATCCTCTTGCTGGGTGGGGGCGTCGTTGCGAATGTGTCGCTCGACAAAACCAACGGACACAACAGCGGGTGGATCGTCATTACCTTTGGATGGGCCATAGGGGTCTTTACGGGAGTGCTCTTTGCAGCCCCGATTAGTGGTGCACACCTGAATCCTGCAGTGACACTGGCGCTGGTGTTGGCTGACAAATTTCCGGCTTCTCAGATTCCGGTCTATTTTGCAGCACAACTGTTGGGTGCGATGTTCGGAAGTGGTTTGGTGTGGCTGGCCTATAAAAAGCAATTCGATGCCACCTCCGACGCGGATGCAAAGATGGCCGTTTTCTGTACCTCACCCAGTATCCGTAGTTATGGCTACAATATCCTGACAGAATTGATAGGAACCCATATGCTGACCATGGCCGTCCTTTACATGGCTGCGCCACAAGTGGGGCTGGGTGCGCTGAGTGCACTGCCCGTTGCTTTGGTTGTGCTGGGTATTGGCCTTTCTCTGGGAGGACCCACGGGATATGCAATTAATCCTGCCAGAGATCTTGGGCCAAGAATCATGCACTATTTTCTGCCCATGCCGAACAAGCGCCCCAGCGACTGGAAATATGCCTGGGTACCTATTTTGGGGCCAATGCTTGGAGCAGCCTCTGCGGCGGCGCTGTTTTTGATACTGAAGAGTTTTTAGATAAAAGTACTTAGAGTACTTAGAATACTTCGAGTACTTAAAGTTGGGAGCTCCAATAACTCGAAGTACTCCAAACTCGAAGTACTCGAAGTACTTTTATTTGAGCATCACCTCAATCACCGGTATCTCCATCGGTGGTTTCAAAACCGGCAGCTGCAGGTTCACGGTTTTGCTCTCTTCCCCGTTGCCGGTGCGGTATTTGATTTCAGAAGCGTCATGCAGAAACTGGATGTATTTGATCTTGTCGGCCATGTTCTTCATCTTCAGGTTTCCCATCGGATAGGAGAGCAGGTGGATGTAGAGCCTGTTGGTCTTCTGGTTGTATGTGAGCAGGGTGTTGTCGGGTGCGACAAATTCGGCGGGGGCCTCGGTACAGCCATAAATGGATCTGTTGTTGTATTTCATCCATTCGCCCATCGCATGCAACCGATCCTGCGCGCGGAAATCGAAGAGACCGCGTGCAGTTGGTCCGACATTTAACAGCAGGTTGCCGCCTTTGCTGACAGATTCAATCAACAACTCCAGTAATTGGGCCGGGCTTTTCCAACTTGTTTCGTCCCTGAAATAGCCCCACGATCCGGAAAAGGTCTGGCAGGTTTCCCACGCGACCTTCTTGCCGTTGTGTTCCGGCCATTTTTCCACCTTGTACTGCTCTGGAGATTCGAAATCCCAACCGTAATCCTTGTCCTTCAGATCCAGACGGTCGTCGATGATGATGCCGGGCTGGAGTGTGCGGACCATTTTCAATAGATCTTCTGAGCCCCAGTCGTCACGACCTTTACCATTTTTGCCCGGGAAGGAGAAGTCGAACCACATTACACTGATCTCGCCGTAGTTGGTGAGCAGTTCGCGCACCTGATTCTTGATGTACTCGCGGTATCTGGCCATGTCTTTTCCCTTGTTCAGGCGGGCATAGGCCGAATCAGATTCCTGTCTTTGCGGATGCACCCTGTCGATGGTGTAGTCGGGGTGGTGCCAGTCGATCAGCGAATAGTAAAAACCAACCTTGATCCCCTCGGCCCTGAACGCCTCGACATATTCCTTCACGACATCCCTGCCGAATTGCGTCTTTGTGGTCTTGTAATCCGTGTATTTGGAATCGAAATTGCAGAATCCTTCGTGGTGTTTGGCGGTAAGCACTACGTATTTCATGCCTGCCTCCCTGGCCATCCTGGCCCACTCTTTCGGATTGTAAAGATCCGGATTGTACTCTTCGAAATACTTTTGGTATTGTTCGTTGGTCATCCGTTCGTAGTTCTTGACCCATTCGTGTCTGGCAGGCAGGGCATACAATCCCCAATGGATGAACATGCCGAAGCGGGCATCGGTCCACCAGGCCATTCGTTTGCTTTTTTGTTCGGGCGTCTCGTTTTTGTAGTCAACTTGCGCAATGGACTGGAAGGCCAGTAAGGTCAGCAACAAAAGACCCATTAACCTGATTTTCGATGTCATTTTCATTTTGCGGGTATTGATTTAGTATGGGAAGTTTCAAGGATAAAAGTAATGAAAAGATCAAAGGAATTGTGGTATGTGTTGGGAAAAACCCAAGTGAAATTTGGCTGTTCGTATTAAATTTTGCCATAGTGAATGGATTTGAATTTAATTGGACCCATTCATGGTGCGACAGGACAGCCTGAAAACGAGGGAGACCAAATCCTGCNTGTGGATGGTGGTGATGGAAAATCCTTACCAGCAAAAGGATGACGAGTAATACAATCAAAAGTAAACGAATGAATTTTGAATTGTTTCTTGTATCCTGCATGGTTCGAAAATTAATGATAGCCCAATATCAGACACAGAGCCGAAAAGCATTTGAAGCTAAGCGGCACTGTGTCTGAAAACATACTACTCTTCCAGTAGATTTACCTCTTTGATGCTGCCTGATTTGGGGTTCATCCGCAGCGACTTGATCTCGAAGGGATGGAAACTGCCGGTCCAGGTACGTTTGGCGAATGCCAGATTCAGGTTGGCATTCACGGCCGTTCCATTGGTTTCTACACAACGAAGAATAAGGTCTTCTCCGTTTTCGGACTGTTTCACGGCAGCGACTATCACGTTTTCGGCATCTACCGACAGAAAAGAACCTGATTTTGGCAGGGTACCCCTGTGGATTCCCTGATACATCGGAACAGATGGTGCCATAAACTCTTCCGCGATCCTGACAATGTTGCTCTGCTGCCAACTCCCGTTGTGTGGAACCAATTTTAGTTTCAAGGTTTGAATGCCCTGATCCTGCCAGAGGTGTTCTGCCTTCATGTCGAGCACTCTGGGATTGTGGTGTGCATAGACTGCAGAACGGGCCACCGAGATCCGAAGGTCATTTCCGGCTACGCTGTATCCGTATTTGGCATCATTCAAAACAGTAAGTCCATAGGTGGCAGCACCTCGTTTGCCGGTCACATCCAGCCAGCGCTGCCCTGGGTCTTCATTGCCGTTGGCATCGCGAACGATGGAGCCGTAGGAGGTTTCGTAGGTGGCTACCGGTGAATCCACAGCAACAGGAAAAGAGAACTTGACCATCTTAAGGTGTTCGTGCCAGTCGAGGGAGACTGCTGCTTCCGGATTTTTGGAATCGGCATAGAGGATCCAGTCGGTGGTGAGGATGGAGTTGCCATAGGAGGTGATGGAGCGGATCTTGCCGCGAAGAGGACCCTCTTCCATGACGATAAGCCGGGCATTGCCGAAAGCCCCTATCTCCTTGTTGTAGGTCTTGATGTCGTGGCTCCAGGTATCGCTCGGATCGTCGATGATGATGGCCTTGCATCCCGTTTCACCTCCTGCAAACAGCTCTTTTCCTGTTGTCTTGTCAAGGACGCCGATGGTGCCGTTGTAAGAGATGGTTAGTCTGACAAAGTCGTTCTCAAGACTATTTTCTGTCACCTTTACAACGCTTTTGGGGGCAGGATTTTCGGCATCCCAAAGCCGGATCTGGCGGTATCCCATGGCCGGTACATTGACACTGACGACCAATTTTTTACGGCTTCCAGCTTCGGAGGATCCTGCAGTCCATTGGTGGGGCAGAGCATTTCCCTGCTCATCGTCGACCCTGGAGGATTTGTGCATGGTGCCCCAGTTGTAATCGTATTCGACCTTTCCTTTTACCTCCCAGGCATGTGGATTGTAGATCAAAAGGTATTGGGAGTCGGGATCCTCGGTAGGGACCTGCCACTCCAGTTTCTGAACGGCCAGGAAGGTGGCTTCGTGGGCCACATCCTGTGCGTGACCGTGCCCTTCTCGCGCATCCTGCGAATGGTCAAAAAGGGAGGAGCCGGCCAGTGAGTCGTGGAACTGAAGGAACAGCACCTTGTGCCAGGCGGTGGTAAATTCTTGCTTGGGATAGTGGGAGCCCCAGGCGACAGAACCGATGGCCGTCACTTTTTCGGCCGTGACGAGTGCTGTTTCGGAATATCGGTTCCCCTTCTTGATGGCGGATTCTGCGGTATAACAACCGACAGCGTGGTGCTGTAAATCGTCATTTACTACCGGAAGTTGAAGACTCTTGTCGTCACGCACCTCCTTGAAATAGGTTTCAGGTGTGCTGTAAAGGACCGTAGGCGCCCCTTTCTCAACTTTCAGGTCGTTGATGGAACTGATGTTGATCTTGGTGGCACCACCACCGTGGTCACCTGCACCGTAATAGGCCATGAAACTCTTCATCGGTTGTTCGGCATACTGGGCGACCAAATTTTCGACCCGTGCATGGACGGAGCCACTGTCGTTGTAGCCAAACTGGATGCGGTAAGTGAGCACCTTGGTGCCGTCTGTTCCCTGCCACCAGAAGAGATCGGAGGGAATTGTTTTCTCCCGGATTCCCGGACGCATGAAGATGTAGTTCTCCATTCCCTGAGACTTGATGATTTGAGGCAAGTTGCCCGTATGTCCAAAGGAATCCGGATTGTAGGCTACCTTGGCACGTCGACCCAGCAATTTCAGCAGTGTCTGCTGACCGTAAAGACCCTGACGTACCATCGCTTCCCCGGATGGAATATTCATGTCGGGTTCTACCCACCAGCCGCCAACCGAACACCAGCGTCCCTCTTCTACCCGTTTGCGGATCTCTTTGAGCATGGCAGGGTCGTTTTCTGCGATCCAATGGTAGAACTGGGCCGAGCTGGCTGTGAATTTGAAGTCCGGCGTCTCTTTCATCCGATCGAGGGCCGCCGAAAATGTGCTGTGTACCACCGCGATGCCTTCCGACCAGTTCCAGAGCCAGACCGGGTCGATGTGGGCCTGACCGATCATGTGGATTTTGAATTTGGGTGCATTGGCCGACCAGTTGAAATCTGCCGGCAATCCGTTGGCAAAAAGATGGGTGGCCGGAGCAAGGGCAAGCAATGCAGTCCCGGAAGCCGCGCCTTTGAGAAAACTCCTGCGTGAAAGCTGTAATTTTGTTTTTGAGTTGTGGTCCATTTTGTAGTAGTTATTTAAATTTGAAAATTAGATATTTTGAAAATACCGAACCCGGGTGCAAAAATTTTTCAGTCTCCCAATTCCCTGGTCCTTCCGTCTTAAAGTCTTACCGTCCTATAGTCTTCCAGTCTTCTCCCGCGCCCGGTCACGGCTCGACTATCTCCTGAAAATAGCTGTCGCCGGCACCTTCTGTTTGTCGACTCCCGGACCGGTATAAAGTACATTCAGGAACATGCCTCCGCCCGCCTGAAAGTACTGCAATTTTATGGGATGCAAACCTTCCGTCAGCACGATTTTGCCCGATTTTTCCGAATCGGCACTGTGTGAGCCGTCGTTGTCGACCACCAGGTTGTTATCGATGAAGAGACGCGAACCGTCGTTGGAGAGTACAAAAAAATCATAGGAGCCTCCCTTTTCAATTCTGAGGTTACCTTCAAAAATCAGTCCGAACTGATCCTTGGCAGAGACTATTTTCTCCAGTGAAAACTCATATGCCACTCCCTTTTTTACAACCGGCAGTTTGGAAAAATCCGGAAGTTTTTTCCATGCCCCCTCGTAGTAATCAACAGATAGGCCATTGGCCGAAGGATCAACAAAATTGAAGTGGCTGGCAGAAGTGAAACTCGTTTCATACCCTTTTTTGAACGCCTTTGCCCTGAGTTCCGCCGGTTTGGAAATGTAAAATGCCTTGGTATACAACCTCGAAAGCGTATCGGGTTCCGAACCGTCTAGTGTAAAAAAAGTTTTTGTCCCTGCCATATCTGCCGAAATGGATACCAAAATCGAGTCGCGAAGGTTGACAAGTGTATCTCCTGGATGGATGAGCGGCGTAGGCAAGATGGTCTTCCTAAGCAATTTTCCGGCCCCTTTCGAAGCAAAAATATAGGTGCCCGAAGCTACCTGATAGAGAGCATACTGATCCTCACTCCGCAAAAATTTGACATATTGGCTTGCTGCAGGATGGTTGCCATTCAGGGTGACTTGTTCCGGTCTGTCGGCCAGCACATAGACCGTTGCAGTGCTGTTGGCAGGAATGGTTACCTCCTGCCGGAAATCATCTCCCGAAAATTTCCAGTTGGAACGAATCAATCCGTATGGAGATGGATAGGTGCAGTTTACGAAGGACAAACCACTGATGGGATAGGGTTTGATCAAGGTATTTTTGAATCCGGGATGTTCGGGATCCGGTGAGATACCACCCAAACTCTGGTAAAACCAGGCGCAGACACTGCCGAACATCGGGTGGCTGTGTGAGGCATCTCCCAACCAGGTCTCCCAAATGGTGGTGGCTCCTTTTTCGATCATGTATCCAAAACCGGGATAGTCGTGCTGGTTCATCAGGGTATAGGCGACATCGGCCCGGCCAAGATCTGTCAGTACATCCAGCAAAAGGGGAGTACCCAGAATGCCGGTATCAAAATGTGCCTTGTTGTCAACAACTACCGTTTTCAGCAAATTTCGGAAAACCGAGTCGGTTTTGTTCTCTTCCACGATTCCAAAACCGAGGGCAAATGCGTTTGCTCCCTGTTTTCCTGTCGAATAATTAAGGCTCTTTTTGTTCAGGTACACTCGGTTGATATCGGCTTTGGCCTTGTCGGCCAATTTTTTGAACCAAGCCTGATCCACGTCTTTGTCCAGTGCGTCACTGACCTGCATCATCAACTGGCAATTGTGGTAATAGTAACAGCTGTTGACAAAATCTGCCGGAAGGGTGACCATTTCGGGCGGCACCCATTCGCCGAGCCCCTGGTTGACAAGGATTCCATTGGCATCGAGCTGACTGGTCAGGTATTGGATCCAATGTTTCATCCCTTCGTAATGCTCCTCCAGGATACGCTTATCTCCGTAATATTGGTACATATACCAGGGAATGATCACATAGGCCGATCCCCAGGCCGTTCCGCCGCCACCATCCTGGTAAGGAGTGGTATTGGGTACATAACCGGTCTGGTGGTTCTGGGCATCACGGATATCGTTCATCCATTTGGTGTAGAATTGGGTCAGGTCGAAGTTGTAGATGGCTGCTTTGGCAGAGATCTGACCATCACCGGTATAACCTCTCCTTTCGCGGTGGGGACAGTCGCTGGGCAGTCCACCATGCACATTGCCCAACTCGGTGCGCCGGTAATTTTCCAGAATTTTGTTTAAAAGCTTGTTGGAGCTTTCGAAGGTGCCTGCCTGCTGAATATCGGTGTTGACGACCCTGCCTTCGAGGTTGTCTAGAGTCAAAGCCACGGGGGAGCCAATCACGTCCACATAACGAAAGCCGTGCCAGGTAAAGCGTGGCTCCCAGATTTCGACTCCCTCCCCCTTTAGGATGTAGGTATCTGTTTGATCGTATCCGGGACCCAGTTCCTCGATGAAGCGGAGTTGCAGGGAGGTGCCTTTGGGCCCGGAGACCTTTAACCGGGCCCAGCCGGAGATCATCTCTCCCAGATCGTAGCGGTAGACGCCTTTGGTTCTTTCGATGACAGAAATAGGTCTGATGGTTCTGTTGACCCGGTCGGGCGGAGATTGCTGGGACTTGAGTATCCCGGTAGGGGGAACTACCGGTTCGGCTTTCTGCCATTTGGCATCGTTGAATCCGGGCTCGTTCCAGCCCTTTTGCTCCAGCCTGGCATCGTAGATTTCTCCGGTATGAATCCCATTGTAAATGATTGGACTTAAGGCGCACTTCCAGCTCTCATCGCTGCACATCTGCTCCTTACTGCCGTCTTCGTATTCGAGAACCACCTGTGCCAGCAGCCGGGGGGTGTTGTACCAGAGCATCGTGTCGTCGGGTCTGTCGGCCTGGATGTACCAGCCATTGCCAAGGATGATTCCGATGGCATTCTTGCCGGATTTTAAATCTTCTGTGATGTCAAAAGTTTCGTAGAGCACGGTGGTGGTCATATTTCCGATCTTCGGCTCGTTCCATTTCTCCAGCCTGCGTTTGTCGTAATTGGTTTGGTTGGGTGAAAGCACGTGGTCACCAATTTTTTTACCATTCAGGTAAAGTTCGTAATAGCCTAGTCCGCTGACATAAGCACGGGCCCTTGTGATTTTTCCTGAAAGTGTGAACTCCTTCCTGAAGAGCGGTGCCGGCAGTTTCATCCTTTTCGGGTTAATTGATTCGGGGGCGCCGATCCATTTGGCTTTCCAATCATCAGCTTTCAGCAAACCCATCTCCCAGGAGGCAATTGGGCTCCAGACGGAGGTATAGTGTTGTCCGTTCCGAAGTTGAACTTTCCAGTAGACAGTCATTCCGGATTGAAGCGGCTTTCCAGCATAAGGAATCTGGTTGGACTGGTCGGATCGGGACATTTGGGTATCCCAAAGATCCGGAAGATCCTTTTGAAGCAGCTCCTTGCTGGTGGCGGCCATGATCCGGTAAGCAGACTGGGCCGATCCGCTGCGTTTGGACGACATTTTCCACGACAACCTGGGGGAGGTTGATTCCACGCCCACCGGATTGGACAGGTATTCACAGCGAAGGTCATAAACATCAAAATTTGCCTTCCGCGGGGCGCAAGCGGTCAGAAACAGCAAAAATAACAGGAGGAGGTTGTTTCTCATGAAGCAGTCAATCGTTTATGTGTCAGTAGTCGGGAATAACCCCTGTTGATCGGACGGTAGCTGATTCGAAACTACGGATCCGGAAAATCGCTCTTAAAAGTAGTGAAATTCTCTCTTGCCACACGAGCCTACAGCAAAATTCCTGTGCTTGCCTGGAAAAATAGGGATGAAACCGGTGCAGATTATTTTGTAAAGTCTCCTAAAATAAGTATATTAGATAAAAGTAGCAGCCTTTAGGTTCATGCAAAAAATCAATACAGGTACAAACAGACCCTTACCCGTTTCAGAGGACTCAATCGTCAATAGGATTTACCTGATTCGCGGGACGCAGGTCATGCTGGATTTTGACTTGTCCGGACTCTATGAGGTGGAGACCAAGCAATTGAAAAGGGCAGTCAGGCGAAATTATGAACGATTTCCAGACGATTTCATGTTTGAGCTAACCAGCGAAGAGTTGCGAAATTGGAGGTGCCAAAATGGCGCCTCCAATTTCGCAACCATGGGGCTCAGAATTCCGCCTTTTGCATTTACTGAGCATGGGATATTGATGTTGGCAAGTGTATTGAACAATACCAGGGCGATACAGATTAACATACAATTGGTCAGGATATTTAACAAACTGAGGAAATTGGATTTAATGAATAAAGAATTTGTTGCCGAAATTGAAAAGATCAAGAGTCATTTGTCAGATCATGACGGGAAATTCAAAATAATTTACGATTACTTGAAAAAATTTGAAGATTCCAGACAAATCCAGCAGAAACAAATAACCAGAAAGCGAGTCGGTTATTGAAATGGCTGACGCTCGATGGAAGATCAGTTTCTTATTGTCTTTCTTAAAGATTAACGCAAAGGATCATTACGCAAAAGTTAACTTTCAGGCTGGTTGACTATTATTGCTGCCTTTGATATAACCTATCCGGCCAATTATCGTTAATATAGCAAAGCATTGCAGTCTTTCTAACCGTACCATGACAATTCGTTAAATCAAGATTATGGCAATTATCGTCGCGATCCGGCACAATACCTCCTACCAGTACGATCACCTGATCAACATGGGACCCCATGTCATCCGGCTGAAACCCGCTCCGCACAGCCGGACCAAGATTCATTCCTATTCGCTGGTCATTGAACCCAGGGAACATTTTATCAACTGGCAGCAGGACTCGTTCGGCAATTACCTGGCCCGCGTGGTGATGCAGGAGAAGGTGAAGGAATTCAAGGTGGCCGTGGAGGTTGTGGCAGAAATGACCGTGATCAATCCCTTCGATTTTTTCGTAGAGGAATATGCGGATATGTTTCCTTTTCAATATGAAAGCCAGGATGTCAAGGAGCTCGCACCTTATTTCGAAATTGCCGAGAATGGTCCATTGCTCCTTGATTGGATCAAAAAAGTAGAACGTTTCAAGGGTCTCAACATTGTTGACTTCCTGGTTGCCGTGAACCAGGAGCTGAACAGGGAGATCAATTACACCGTCCGCATGGAACCCGGCGTCTTCACCTGCGAGGAGTCTTTGCAGAAGAAACTGGGTTCCTGCCGCGATTCGGCCTGGCTGCTGGTGCAGACCATGCGGCATCTTGGGCTGGCGGCCCGGTTTGTTTCTGGTTACCTGGTTCAGCTGAAAGCCGACCAGAAGGCCCTCGACGGCCCATCCGGGACGGAGAAGGATTTCACGGATTTGCATGCCTGGTGCGAAGCATACATTCCCGGTGCCGGTTGGATCGGCCTCGATCCTACCTCCGGATTGCTTGCCGGGGAAGGCCATATCCCGTTGTGCTGTACGCCGGCACCTTCGAGCGCAGCCCCGATTTCGGGTGCGATTGAGTCGTGCGAGGTTCAGTTTCACCACAGCAACGAAGTGATACGCATTCACGAAGATCCGCGTGTGACGCGTCCCTACAGCGACCAGCAGTGGGCGGGTATCATGGCCCTGGGCAATCAAGTGGACGGAAAACTGGAGGCTGGCGATGTCAGGCTGACGATGGGAGGGGAGCCTACCTTCGTCTCTGTCGACGACATGGAATCGGAGCAGTGGAATACCGCCGCAGATGGTGCCGACAAACAGAAACTCTCCAATCGCCTGATTCTAAAATTGGGAGAGCATTTTGGCAAAGGTGGTTTGATCCATTACGGTCAGGGCAAGTGGTACCCTGGGGAACCCACTCCACGCTGGCAAATGGCGCTCTATTGGAGAAAAGATGGATTTCCACTCTGGAAAGAGAAAAAATGGCTGGCAGAATTCGGCAAGGAACTTGGTTTCACTTATCAGGATGCCGAAAACTTTCTGATTCGGCTCTCAAAAAGACTGGGTGTCGACAAAAAAAATATCACGGCAGGTTATGAGGATGCCTTTTATTACCTCT
>TBL_comb47_HYPODRAFT_10000219_pt1 | contig 74118 bp, 60 predicted proteins | sample TroBogypolimnion_40_FD_10682 | JGI IMG/M metagenome (IMG submission 10682) | reverse complement strand
CAAGAATTTGCCTCCCCGCCGTGACTTGAAACGAAAAACTTATAAACAAAATTATACGGATAAGGGGTAAACTGATAGGTAACTGCACTATAAATATAATCTGTATCCTTATCGTAGAATAATTGATCCTGGCGATAAGCATTCGGTGGAATTGAGTCTACTACTGATTGAGTCAATCCGCCATCTGTCGTTCTGATTAATTTATTGCCTGATGTAGAAAAAAGAATTTTATCATTGAATGGACTCAGAGAGTTAGCATAAAACATACCTCCGGAGTCCCAGGTTGTTCCACCTGTTGTACTTTTAAATAATTGATTTCCATTTGTACAATAAATGAGGCTGTCATTCTGATGCGAGATTCCAATAAATTGAACTTCTCCCGATTCACTGAAAAGATTTGATTTATCAAACCTGTCTATTAATGTAAATCTCAAATCCATTTGACCTGACCCATTAGCACCACAAACAATAAATTTATGCGGATCCTTATTCCAGAAATCATAATCCGCCACACTTCTCGATTCGATATCTGTACTAGTCGTAGTTAAATAATCAAATTGAAATAATGAATCTGATTTTGAAGTAACATTTAGAATATAAATATTGTTATATGAATTGTAATTGCAGCAGTCGGAATAATAAGTTGAAGAAATACGATATAGAAGATTTGTGTTCCCGATATAATCTTCCATACCCTTTAATTCAGTAAAGTGTTGATATACATTTTGTCCGTATGAGGCAAAAGAGGAGAGAAAAAGAAAAACCAGAAGCAGATACCAATTTTTCATACACAACCCTGAAATAATATAATATTTCTTACCACGCAATATTAAGTTACCTATATAATATTCAAGATTCAATTCCTTGCCTTTAGAATATTGGTAGGTTATTTTGAGAAAAGGTAGTACTGTTTATGCCTTTGAGGTCACATTGTTCTGAGGTTGTGGTTATATTGTAATGCTGATTTAAGCGCCTTTAAGCGTCAAATAGCGTCTTTTAGCGTCTGGGTAATTTGGATATTCATTAAATGCTTCCCCCTGAAAAACTCAGAGGCGCCGGTCGGAGTCGAACCGACGAATAAAGGTTTTGCAGACCTTCGCCTTGGACCACTTGGCTACAGCGCCATTTAAAGAATAAAATCCACGCTCGTGGATTTGTAGTGGAGCGGGAAACGGGACTCGAACCCGCGACTTCAACCTTGGCAAGGTTGCGCTCTACCAACTGAGCTATTCCCGCATCAAAAAATCTATGAACTACTCATTTTTTTTAAGTGGATCAAATATAATAGGATTCAAATAATTCTCCAAATATTTTCACAGATTAGTTATCTTCTTTTCCCGCCATGCATAAATCCCCTGTAGGGCACTGAATGCTGAACTGTAATAAACGCTTTATTGTCAATTGACTCAATCAAGGAAATTACCTGCCTCTGAACCTTCCTTGGTGTAATTACCACTATTATTGAAACCCCTCCCGTTCCTCCTTCAGCAGGCAGAATTGTGACTCCATGCCTCATCTTCCTTAATTCATTCGCAATTTCATCCGTAAAATGGCGCGAAATTACATTTAACTGTGCAAAACCAAATCCTATTTTCTGTTCTATTGTTATTCCTATTACATTCCCAAGTCCAAATCCTGTCGCATATCCGAATAGATTCAATATCACATCGAGATGCTGCATTACATATCTAATGGCAAATATCCAGATTAGAATTTCAAAAAATCCCGCTATCCCTGCCAGATATTTCCGCCCCTGGACAACAAGTATCAGCCGTATCGTATCAATCGTTACATCACAAATTCTCATGCACATTATCAGTAATGCGCCTAATATAATTCCTATCATTGTTTTCCTTTATTTAGTGAAACAAAAGTAAATAAAATACCTTAATTATTTTTATCTTTACAACGTCAAATGACATCTGATTAATCCATTATTTTGTTAATTATTAGTGTTAGTTTGTAAATGCACGAAAGAGAACGCAGAGATTTAGCCGATAGTTTGTCTATGAAAGGGATTGATGACATCTATGTTTTAAAAGCAATCGGTGAAGTTCCTCGCCATAAATTTGTCCCTGATCCCTTAAAACATCTTGCCTATAATGATGCTGCTCTGCCGATTGGGTTTGGACAAACAATTTCACAGCCTTATACTGTGGCATTTATGACTGCAGCGCTCAAACTAAAACCCAATTCCAAAGTCCTTGAGATAGGAACCGGTTCCGGCTACCAGGCCGCCATTCTTTATAATATGGGAATGAAAGTTTACAGCATCGAACGTCAGCTTGATATTCTTCATAATACTCAAAAACTTTTTGATAAGATAGGCATCCGTGTCTATACAAAATTTGGGGACGGTACCCTCGGATGGAATGAATTCGCCCCCTATAACGGAATAATTGTTACTGCCGGGTCGCCATCAGTTCCCCCTCCATTAATGAAGCAGCTCGATATCGGAGGTAAATTGGTTATCCCCGTCGGAAATAAAGATTCACAGATTCTCAAAATAATCACTAAAACCGGCGATGATCAGTTTACGACTGAAGAGATTCCAGAATTTAAATTTGTCCCACTTATCGGAAGGGAGGGGTGGAAAGACAAGTAATTGTAATCGCGGGACCAACCTGCTCAGGTAAAACTTCTTTAAGTCTGCTTTTGGCAGATAAGCTTAACACTGAAATTATATCAGCAGACAGCCGGCAGTTTTATAAATACCTCGATATCGGTACAGCTAAGCCTGATGAAGTAGTGCTTCAGAAAACAAAACACCATTTCATTAATATTTTTGAACCGGATGAGTATTTTAATGCCAGCATGTTCGAGAAACAGGCTCTTACAATAATCGAAAACTTGTTCGTCGGTAATAAAGTTCCTATTGTCGCCGGAGGTTCGGGAATGTATATTAAAGCTCTCACTGATGGAATTTTCGATGAAGCCGATCTCAATACTGAATTAAGGGAAAGATTCCTTAAACTCAGAGAAGAAAAGGGTAACGAAGGTCTTTATGAAGAACTGATAAAAATAGATCCCCAAAGCGCTTCTGGTATGCTGCCACAGAATTGGAAAAGAGTAATGCGGGCTCTCGAAGTTTATTATGCAACCGGCACTCCCATCCATAAATTCCATGAGCAGCAGAACCGAAATATAAATATTGATTTTAAGATATTTGGGCTTAACTGGAACCGCAGTCTTTTATATAAAAATATTGAAGCCCGCGTTGACCAGATGCTGGACAATGGATTAATTGATGAAATAAAGTATATTTTGAGTAAAGGATACGACAAATCCCTAAACGCGCTCAATACTGTTGGTTACAAGGAAATTATCTCATTCATAGATGGAGAAATTTCCCTTGAAAAGGCTGTGGAGTTGATTAAACGAAATACACGACGCTATGCCAAAAGGCAAATGACGTGGTTCCGCAAAGTAGATGGCATTAAGTGGTTTGATGTTTCTTCTTTTAACGATCTTTTTGTAATATCTGATGAAATTATTAATTCTGTAGGATTATATGAAAGAAAAAATTAGGATAGCTTCAGGACAGGGTTTCTGGGGCGACCTCATTGAAGCCCCTGTTCAGCAGGTCACTAATGGGCAGGTGGATTATCTCGTCATGGACTACCTTGCTGAAGTTACCATGTCAATTCTACAGAAACAAATGAACAAAAATCCTAAACTGGGATATGCCAGGGATATCCCTGATCTGATGAGACGCATTCTTCCTGTCTGCAAAGAAAAGGATATTAAAATTATTACTAACGGCGGCGGTGTTAATCCGCGTGCCTGTGCCGATGCTGTTTTAGAGGTTGCAAAAGAACTTGGGATCAGGAATCTTAAAATTGGTATTGTACTCGGCGATAATATAAAAGAAAGAATTGAAGGATTGATCTCTTTCGGAAATGATTTTAAGAATATGGAAACCGGGGAGCCGATATCTACTGTTAAAGATAAAATATTAAGCGCAAATGTATATTTCGGGGCAATGCCTATCGTTGAAGCCCTTAGGAAAGGCGCTGATATTGTTATTACCGGAAGAACCACAGATACCGGACTTACTTTAGCCCCGATGATTTATGAATTCGATTGGAGAGAGGAAGATTCACATCTAATGGCATCCGGAACAATTGCCGGACATATTCTTGAGTGCGGCGCACAGTCAACCGGAGGAAATTTCCTCGGCGACTGGCAGTCAGTTGAAAATATGGCTGAGATCGGATTCCCCATAGCCGAAGCATATCCTAATGGCGAATTTATTATTACTAAACATGAAAATCTTGGGGGCAAGGTTTCATTTGAAACTGTAGCCGAACAGCTTTTATATGAAATCGGCGATCCTGCAGAATATATTACACCCGATTGCGTTGCTGATTTTACTTCCATTAAATTAGAAGAAGTTGGTAAAAACCGAGTCCGTGTTTACGGCATAAAGGGAAAACCAGCTACTGATTTTTATAAGGTGTCCTGTTCCTATGAAAGCGGATATTCCGCTTCAGGCAGTTTAACTTATTCATGGCCAGATGCTTTAACCAAAGCAAAAGCCGCTGATAAAATATTACGCACAAGAATGGAAAACCTGAATCTTAAATTCACTGAAATAAGATCAGAGTTTGTTGGTTACAATTCCTGCCACGGTCCTTTAGCAAAACAGCTTAATGAAGAGGATATAAATGAAATAATGCTGCGGATAGCTGTTCGCTCTGATGATTATAAATCAGTTGAAAGGTTCGGAAAGGAAATAGCTCCTTTGATATTAACAGGTCCCCCTGCAGTAACCGGATTTGCAGGCGGAAGACCAAAGCCAAGTGAAGTTGTTGCCTATTGGCCGGCTCTTTTACTTAAAACTTTTGTTACACCCGAAGTACAGATTCTAAGTTTGTAATCCCTCTTAATAAAGGGGGCGCCCGAAGGGCGGGGGGTTGTAATCTTAATTACTTAGGAATATAAGTATGAAAATAAAACTTAAAGACATAGCCCACGCCCGAAGCGGCGACAAAGGCGATGCCGCTAACATCGGCATCATTGCATATAAGCAGGAAGATTATAAAATCCTCCGCAAGCACCTTACTGCAGCAAAGGTAAAGAAACATTTCAAAGGAATTTGTTTCGGTGAAGTTGAAAGATTTGAACTCCCGAATCTGCGGGCATTGAACTTCCTCCTCCATGATACGCTTGGCGGCGGCGGAACTGTTTCATTAAAGCTTGATGCACAGGGTAAAACCCTCGGCGCTGCTCTGCTTAGAATGGAATTGGATATTTAGTATATTAGTAAAAAAAATATTAGGATCACCATGTACGAAGAAGAATTAAAACAGTTGAAACTATACAAAGAAAGAATTGAACGGTTAAGAGGTTATCTTTGACGTCGATAATAAAATTGCTAAAATAAACGACCTTCAGCATAGAACTACTGAACCCGAATTCTGGAACGACCAGATGGGCGCTCAAAAGATCCTCCAGGAAATTAAGGGAATGGAGGAATGGGTTAATCTATGGCGTGTTTCAGATTCCAAATCTAATAACCTTGAAGAGATAATTGAACTTGCTTCAATGGAGCAGGACGCTTCTTTCCAGAATGAAATAGAAGCTGAACTTGAAGCAATAGATAAAGAAATTGAAAAGGCCGAACTGAAAAATATGCTCAGCGGCAAAGACGATATTAACAACTGCATACTAACTATCCATTCCGGCGCAGGAGGAACTGAAGCTCAGGACTGGGCAGAAATGATCATGCGAATGTATCTCCGCTGGGGCGAACAAAATGGCTATAAAATGAATATCGCCGATATCCTCGATGGCGATGGCGCCGGTATTAAATCTGTCACTATTGAAGTCGAAGGCGAATATGCATATGGATATTTGAAAGCTGAAAACGGCGTGCACCGTCTTGTCAGAATCTCCCCCTTTGATGCAAATAAAAGAAGACATACTTCTTTCGCTTCTGTATTTGTGATTCCTGAAATAGATGATACAATTGAAATTACTGTCAATCCCGCCGATCTTCGTGTAGATACTTACCGTTCAGGAGGAAAGGGAGGACAGAATGTTAATAAAGTTGAAACAGCCGTCCGTATCACTCACATACCAACCAATACGGTTGCGGCATGTCAGAGTGAACGTTCCCAGTTCCAGAACCGCACAAATGCAATGAAACTACTAAAATCAAAACTGTATCAGCTGGAAAGAGAGAAACAGCTTGCCGAATTGGATGAAGTGGAAAAAGGTAAAATGAAAATAGAGTGGGGCAGCCAGATCCGCTCTTATGTATTTCATCCTTATAATATGGTTAAAGACCATCGTACTGATGTTGAAACTTCTGATGTTCAAAGTGTAATGGACGGCAATATAAATAAATTTATCAAAGCATTCCTCCTCAAATTCAGCCAGAATTAATATGCAGAAGAAGCCCGCAAAGAAAAATGACTTCTTTGATAAAGTCTACAAAGTGGTTGCCAAAATTCCATACGGCAAAGTTGCAACTTATGGCGACATTGCTGAAGTATGCGGAATTAGATCATCTGCACGAACTGTCGGTTGGGCATTGAATAGTTCCAAAGGAAGCAACCTGCCATGCCACAGAGTAGTTAACAGATTTGGCGCGCTCACAGGTAAGATGCATTTCGGAAGTTACGATCTGATGGAAGAATTGCTCCTCTCAGAAGGAGTAAAATTTGATGATGACGGATGTGTTATATTAAAAGACTTTCTCTGGAAACCAGGGAAAACACCTGGTAAGAAAAAATTAAAGAAATAAAAATCCCCCTTAGTAAAGGGGGATAAAATGTAGTGCTTGTTCTAATCCCCCTTAGCAAAAGGGGATTGAGGGGGTTGTTTTAATTCTGTTTACACTGACTTTCCATATCTTGTCACCTTAATTGATGAAACTCCTGATTCAATTGAAATATAAATTTTCTTCTTTGCATTATCAAAATTATCAGTTCTGTAAGTATCATCATTTATAGATTTAAATCCGTCAAAGTGTTTTGATGAAAGATTAACATCTGTTTTAATCTCGCAAGCTGCATCCTCCGGTACTTCAATTTCGATTGAAGAAGCTCCTGCATTTAAATCAAGTCTAGTCTCAGCAGCTCTATCTCCAAGTTTCAGTTTTAAGGAAGCCGCTCCCATATCTATTGTTACTCTTTCTGTTTTGAACGGACTAAGATCAAAGTTTACAGAAGCCGCTCCCAGGTCAAAATCAAGATCCCATAATGGATTTGAGTTCATCTTAAGTTCAACCCGGTTTCTGTTCTTGCCATTAAAAAGTGTAAAATGCTTCTGAGCCATTTCGAAATCAAGGTCCACCTTATTATGCGATATAGTCTTATTCAATGAATAATTATTTTGCCTGCCTTCAGAATGAGCAAAGAATAATTCATTAGTAGTATCCTTTACTATAAATGATCCTGCGCCAGCCTTAAAATGAAGTGATGCGGATTCATAATTTTTACTGAATTGTTCTGAATAATCCGTTACACCGTAATGGTATCCGCGGTCATCGGTGTCAAAAGTAAAATTCATGCCGTCACCCCCGTAAACCAGTCCGTATTTAACAGATGAAAATAATGCGAAGGCCAGAATAAAAGCCGTAAGTCCGGATAATATTCCTTTTATGATCTGGTGTTTTACCATGATCGAAATGCCCAGCATTATAATTACAACCGGCCAAAGCTTCCATAATTCTCCCCATTCATATTTGAAATAAATAAAGTGGTCAAGAAGCCATAGTAAGCCGATGGATATAAAAAATACTCCCCAGAACACATGTTTCGTTTTCATTTTATAAGTCCTTTATTTTTTATAAGCATTAAGGAGAATAACTACACCGATACCTACCAGAATCAGAGGGAACAAATCATGGAAATGGATTCTGTCAAATATATTATCCGCAAGTAGAACAGCTCCCACTAAAATTAAAATAATCCCGAATGTAAGACCTCTCTTTTCTTTCTTCTTATTAACTGAATTAAAATAATCACTGACCGGATCTTTTTCCTTTGCCTGCTGATCACCGCTTACTCCTTCTGAACTTGGCGGAACTGCTTCTGAATTCTGCGGGGGAACTTCAGTATTATGAACTTGTTCTCCCGCGGGCATGTTATACTGCATATATGGTTCCTGCGGAACTATTATCCACATTACAATATATGCTATAAATCCGGCTCCTCCCGCAAAAAGAGTCAACACAAAGATGAGTCTTACTATTGTTGGGTCAACATCAAAATACTCTGCTACTCCTCCTGCTACCCCTGCTAACATCTTCTCTCTTGACGACCGATATAATCTCTTATGCATATGAGCTCCACTTATGTTTTGTTTTCTGCACAATAATAATCAAAATTCAATATAATATTTCCTAATATAGTTTAATCGGATAAAAAAGTATATATATGGTGATATTTGATCAATGAACGGAATTGTAATACATCCCAATTTAAAGTGGATTAATAATATAATTGTAAAAACCTCCGCTGTTTCCTATTTTTATGTAATTAATTAAGTCGGTTAATATGAAAATTGCTCTATGCCAGATTAACACTGTTATTGGTGATCTGGAAAATAATAAGAAGAAAATCCTCAATTTGTATAATAAAGGAGTTTCGGATAATGCCGACCTGGTTATCTTTCCTGAACTGTGCCTGGTTGGATACCCGCCACTTGACCTGGTCGAAAAGAAGGAGTTTAGGGATGCTGCCCATAAGGCCGCAAATGAAATTGCCTCTGTAACCGGAGATACGGGCATTTTATTCGGCTCTATCACAGAAGGAACTAATATTGCCGGAAACGATATACATAATTCGGCTCTGCTTTGCTATAATGGCAAAATTCAGTTTGTTCAGCATAAATCGCTTATTCCGAATTATGATGTTTTTGATGAGATGAGATATTTTGAACCAGCAAGTAAAGTATCAATTCATGAATTCAAAGGAGAGAAGTTAGGTATTTCTATCTGTGAGGATATCTGGAATGATGAGGATTACTGGTATAAAAGACGATATATAAATGACCCTGTAAAAGATTTAATGGATAAAGGCGCTACATTATTATTAAACATTTCCGCAAGTCCCTATTCCTACGGTAAAAGGGAAGACCGCAGAAAAATGCTCTCAGTACTGACTAAAAATGATAATGTCCCTCTCGCGTATGTCTGCACAACCGGGGCGCAAACAGATTTAATATTTGACGGCAGCAGCATGTGTTTCGATTCAAGAGGAAATCTTAAAGCACTTGGCAAACCTTTCGAAGAAGATTACATCTTGTGGGATACTTGCGGTCAATCAGGAATTTATGAAGATGAAATGCTGACATCCGATATTAAAGAGGATTTTTCTATTACTAATGTAGAAGGACCATTTGAAAAAGAAGTTTTAACTGCTCTCATTTATGGAGTTAGGGAATATTCACAAAAAATGAACTTGAAGAGAGGGCTTATTGGATTAAGCGGCGGAATTGATTCAGCTATTGTAACATATATTGCTGTTGAAGCCCTCGGGAAAGAAAATGTTCATGTTGTCCTGATGCCATCTAAATATTCCAGTCCGGGAAGTGTGGATGACTCACTAGCTTTGATAAAAAATCTCGGCATAAGTTATTCTAAATTACCAATAAGTCCAGTGTTTGATTCACTAACTAAGGTAATGGATCCTGTTTTCGGCGATCTCCCCGAAGGTCTGACTGAAGAAAATATGCAGGCAAGAATAAGAGGACTTTATCTGATGTCCTTTTCAAATAAATTCGGATACCTGCTTCTTGCTACCAGCAATAAATCGGAAATGGGTGTCGGTTATGCTACGCTTTACGGAGACATGTGCGGCGGTTTGGCTGTTATCGCGGATGTTTATAAAACTGACATATACAGACTTGTGAATTATATTAACCGCGAAAAAGAAATTATTCCTCAGAATATAATTACTAAACCGCCTTCCGCGGAACTAAAGCATAACCAGACTGACCAGGATTCTCTTCCTCCTTATGACGTTCTTGATAAAATCCTCCGCATGTATCTTGAGGAAAATAAAGAGATAAATGAAATCTCTGACATTATGAAGGATCCGGAACTGGTTAATTATGTATTGAGACTTGTCGATAAGAATGAATTTAAAAGAAAACAAGCCGCCCCTGCATTAAGAGTTTCAAAAAAAGCATTCGGCTTTGGACGGAGATATCCGATTGTTCAGGGGTGGAGAAGATAATAAGTCAATAAGGTTTATAAATGATTATCATTAAAAGAATTTCTGTTTTATTATTCCTGACTATTTTTACTGCATCAATGTATGCTCAGTTTGGACAGGTGCAGAATCTTGTTGCCTCAAAGGCATATCTTTCTGTTAATAAAGTTTCTCCGGGGGGGGAGTTCAAAATAGCGGTTAAGATAAATATAGATCCCCAATGGCATATAAATTCGAATACTCCCCATGATGATTTTCTTATTCCTTCTAAATTATCCGTTGATACTTCAAAAGGGTTTTCTTTAACCAAGGTAACTTATCCGGAAGCTCACGATAGAAAACTTACTTTTTCGGATAAACCATTATCCGTATTTGAAAATGAAGTTTATATAAGTGCAGATGTAAAAGTACCTTCGGATTTAAAACTTGGAACTTATAAGCTCCCGGTTGTTTTTGAATATCAGTCATGCAATGATAAAACATGTCTTCCTCCAAATAAAGCTCTTGATACTTTGACTATTGAAGTAGGTATAAAAGATGCTGCTGTTATAGAGATCAATCAGGATATTTTTAATAAAATTAACCAGGGCACAGCTTCTTCAGTTAATACCAATGCAGCAGTAAATGATAATTCTATCTCATCACGGCTGGAAAAAAGCGGTCTGCTTCTTAGTCTTATTTTTGTTTTCATTGGCGGATTGGCTCTTAACCTTACTCCCTGTGTTTATCCTCTTATACCGATTACGATCGGATATTTCGGCGGTCAGTCTGAAGGAAAAACAAGCCGGCTGTTTATGATGGGACTCTTGTTTGTAATTGGTCTCGCGATAACCTATTCAGTTATTGGGGTGATTACTGCATTAAGCGGTGCGGTCTTTGGTTCACTTCTGCAAAATACTTATGTAATTATAGCAATTTCGCTTATTTTGATATTGCTTTCGTTGAGTATGTTCGGCGTTTATGAATTTAAACTTCCTGATACACTGGTTAATAAAGCAGGCGGCGCAAAATCTGGTATGTTCGGAGCCCTGTTTATGGGATTAACAATGGGAATTGTCGCAGCCCCCTGCATCGGACCATTTGTCCTTGGACTTGTTACTTATGTTGCGGCAAAAGGCGATCCATTCTACGGATTTATTCTGTTCTTCGATCTTGCAGTTGGTCTTGGCTTCCCGTATCTGATACTTGCTATATTCTCCGGTAAAATTAAAAAACTGCCGAGAGCAGGGGAGTGGATGGAAGCAGTTAAGCATATATTCGGATTGCTTCTCATAGGAATGGCGGTATATTTTATAATTCCGCTGCTCCCTAAAAGCATTCAGGTATATCCTTTGCCTTTGTTCATGCTGGCTGCCGGATTTTATCTTTTGTTTATTGATAATGTGGCGCACAGAAATAAAGGATTCAGGATATTCAGGATTGTCTTTTCAATAATTATCATGGCAATTGCTGGATATGCCCTTGTCCCTTCAAACAAACCATCAATCCGCTGGCAGCACTACAATCCGGTTCTTGCTTCAGCTTCTTTGAATAGTAATAAAAAAGTTATTATTGATTTTTATGCCGATTGGTGTATTCCCTGTAAAGAACTTGATGCAAATACTTTCTCAGATCAAAAAGTAATTGATGCCTCTTCAAATTTTGAAGCATATAAAGCTGATATGACAAAATCTTTATCTCCCGAAGTTGAAGCTCTAAGAAATAAATATAATATAGTGGGTGTGCCTACTGTTCTGATAATAAATTCGAAGGGTATAGAAGTGCAGAGACTAACCGGGTTTGTGAATGCTGCTGAATTTCTGAAGCTCCTCCATTCAGCAGATTAGCCTTTATATTGTCTCAATACGAGTTTTGCTTTTATTAAAGATTGCATTAATACCGTAAAGCACCAGCGCTTCTTTATACATATATTTATAATCAAGAAATGGTTTTATTGATTCAAAATTTCCACCGGTAATGTAAATGTGAACCTTTTCCGGCTTAAATTCTTCATTGATTATTCTTAATGTACGGTCAATTAATCCTGCTGCTGAATTCAGGACACCGCTGGCAATTGATTCCCTGGTTGATTTTCCAATTAATCCATTAAAATCATTTTGAAAAACAAGCGGCAGCTGGGCAGTTTCTTTGTTAAGAGATCTGAACATCATATCTATTCCAGGGGCAATAATTCCACCTGCGAAAACTCCCGGGTAAGTAACAACATTAAATGTAGTTGCAGTTCCAAAATCGATTGTTACCAGCAAGTGATGTCTTCTTAAAACTCTTTTTTGGTTATTCAGAAAATATGCTCCTTCAGCGGAACAAATCCTGTCCATTCCCAGAGTTTCCTGAGTGTTATAATCAATACAAAGGTTGAAGTCTGAATCTTTTGTGATAATAAAAGGAAAGATATCAAGTTTTTCTAAGGTATCCTGAAGATCTTTCGTATTTGCAGGAACTACAGAGGATATTGCAACCTCCCTTATATGATGAGATTGAATCATATCTATAAGGATCGGTACACTATTGCAAACAAAAACTTCGGCAAGTATGTTATTTGTAAAAATACCCGCTTTAATTCTCGAATTACCTATGTCACAGGCAAGAACCATGTTTTACCTCAGACTTAAATCGCCGCAATGGATTTTTTCTATTCTGTTATGATTGTCTTTTAATAATAAGAAACCGTCCTCATCAACATCTTCAAATATTCCGTATTTTACAACATCGCCTTCTGTTATGGAAATCTTATCGCCGATCATATTGCACCGCTGTTTCCAATCTTTTAATGTAGAATCCGGATTTTCCATGAAAGCCAGGAGAAGCTCCTCAAAATTATTCAATATCTCGGCCAGGAGTCTCTCTCTTTCGACCGATTCATTTACTTCAAGTTTTACTGATGTAGGGGGATAATTAAAACTACCCTGGAATGCTGCCTGGTTTACATTAATTCCTATTCCTATAACAACACGTTCTATTTTACTTCCTTCAGAAGTTGACTCAATCAGAATTCCGCAAATTTTCTTCCCATTTACCAGAACGTCATTAGGCCATTTTAGTTCTACTTTTAATTGATATAAATTCTCTAATGATATGCCGATTGCAAGTGAAGCAACGAAATTGAGCAGAACAGGATTTTTAGTAATGTATTTCTTTCCTGTTAATAGAATTGAAAAAGTAAGATTCAAATCTTTTACGCTGAACCAGGGTCTGTTTTTTCTTCCTCTCCCTTTTAACTGTTTTTCTGTATAAAAAACAGTACCGTTCGAATTATACTTATTTTCCTTATCCAGCAGCATTGTGTTTGTACAATCTGCCTCTTCGGAATATATAAAATGCCTGCCAATGAACTCTGTATTAAGCTTGATGTCAAAAGTTTCCAGACTGAACAAAATAGCCTCAATGATTGAATATGTAAAAATAATAAAAAAATAATGAATTGGGCGATTCAAATGCTAATATGATATAATAAAAAAAGCATTATACTTGGGAGTATAATGCTCTTTTATCTGTGAAGGTGCTGTAACACTCATTCGCTTTTAGTAATTTTATAACTTCAAGTATCAGACCAAAACAATTCCTTTGTTTTATTAAAAAAATAAAGCTTTATACTTTTAGAAATGTAAGATACTGAGACTATCAAGGATTCTTGTAAATTTTTGATACGCAATTGTGCTAAATTGTCATTTATGTAGTCCGTTCAGTCAATTATTCATAGGGTATGCCATATTGGCAGAATAGTGTGACAATTACAATTTGGTTGATTTTGCTATTATTGGCTAAAATCGAATAATCCGGTTTTGGCACAACCATTGAATAAGAATCTTTGAAATTATATAGAAATTGAAATAAATTATAAATAAATAATGGCGATAAGCCAATTTTAGGAGAAAGGTTAAATGGGAAAAATTATTGGAATTGATTTAGGAACTACAAATTCCTGTGTTTCGGTTATGGAAGGGAATGATCCGGTTGTAATACCTAATTCCGAAGGAGGAAGGACTACACCTTCTGTTGTTGCGTTTACTAAAAGCGGCGAACGGCTTGTAGGGCAACCGGCAAAAAGACAGGCGATTACGAACTCTAAGAATACTATCTTTTCTATTAAAAGATTCATGGGACGAAATATCAATGAAGTCTCTGATGAAAAGACAAAAATTCCTTACGAAGTTATTGCCGGAGATAATGGATCAGCAAGAGTGAAAATTGGTGACCGTGTTTATTCACCGCCTGAAATCAGCGCTATGGTTCTTCAGAAAATGAAGAAAACCGCTGAAGAATATCTCGGTGTTGAAATTACTGAAGCAGTTATTACTGTTCCGGCTTATTTCAATGATGCTCAAAGGCAAGCAACAAAAGATGCCGGCGAGATTGCAGGTCTTACAGTAAAAAGAATTATAAATGAACCTACTGCCGCGGCTTTGGCATATGGTCTTGATAAAAAAACAAGAGATCATACAGTGGCAGTTTATGATTTAGGCGGCGGTACCTTTGATATCTCTGTACTTCAGCTTGGCGATGGTGTTTTTGAAGTAAAATCTACCAACGGTGATACTCACCTTGGCGGTGATGATTTGGATCAGAGGGTAATTGACTGGCTTGCTGATGAATTCAAAAAACAGGAAGGTATTGATCTCCGCAATGATCCTATGGCTTTACAGAGATTGAAAGAAGCTGCCGAAAAAGCAAAAATTGAGTTGTCTTCTTCAATGCAGACAGATGTGAATCTTCCATTTATTACTGCTACTCAGGATGGACCAAAACATATGAACGTGCAGTTGACCCGCGCTAAATTCGAACAGCTTATTGATGATCTTGTCAATAGAACCAAGGGTCCATGCGAGCAGGCAATAAAAGATGCGGGACTCAATGTTTCTGGTATTGATGAGGTGATACTCGTAGGCGGATCAACCAGAATTCCTATGGTACAGGAACTTGTTAAGAAAATATTTGGACGTGAACCTCATAAAGGTGTTAATCCTGATGAAGTAGTAGCTATTGGCGCTGCTATCCAGGGCGGAGTTTTAACCGGCGAAGTAAAAGATGTCTTGTTATTAGACGTAACTCCATTGTCTCTTGGTATTGAAACACTTGGGGGAATATTTACCCGGTTAATTGATGCAAATACTACGATACCTACTAAAAAGAGTGAGGTTTTCTCAACTGCATCTGATAATCAGCCCTCTGTTGAAATAAATGTTCTGCAGGGTGAAAGGCAAATGGCTGCTGATAACAGAACACTTGGAAGATTCCACCTTGACAGTATTCCACCTGCACCCAGAGGCGTTCCACAGATTGAAGTTACTTTTGATATTGATGCAAACGGTATACTTCATGTTGGAGCAAAGAATAAAGCTACAGGCAAGGAACAAAGCATCAGAATCACTTCTTCCGGCGGTTTATCCAAAGATGAAGTTGAAAAAATGAGAAATGATGCGAAAGTTCATGCTGCTGAAGATAAGAAAGCTAAAGAAGCAGTTGAAATAAAGAATAATGCCGACTCACTTGTTTTCCAGTTGAAAAAACAACTTGAAGAACTAAAGGATAAATTAAATTCTGATCAAAAAGCTAAGCTTGAATCTGAGATTAAAAAGGTTGAAGATGCTGTTGCCGCTAATAATACTGATCAGATGAAGGAAACTACTGACAACCTGAATAAGATCTGGAGTGAAATAGCTGCCGATTTTTACAAGCAGCAGGGAGCTCCGGGTGGACAACCAGGCGCTGAAGGTCCTCAGGGATCTGCAGGTCCTGAACCTCAAGAAGGCAAATCAGAAGGCAAAGATAATGTCCAGGATGCTTCATATGAAGTTGTTGACGAGGATAAGGATAAAGACAAGGACAAAAAGAAATAAATTATTAAGTGATTAATAAAATATAAATTAAGCCCGGATTAAACCGGGCTTTTTTATTTGTGTCTAATATTAAATTAAATTGATACGCATATACTATTTTTAATTTATTTTTTTTATTAAATCTTTTTATGTATATAGATTACTAATGAATATTTTACATATTTTTAATCTGTAAATGACACAGAGTTCAAAGAAAAATAGAATTATCTTCATTGATCTCATGAGAGCCATCGCGGTTCTCCAGATGGTGCAGGGACATACTGTAGATGTATTCCTGTCTAATAATTACCGTACGCTCGATAATCCTTTCTTCGCAGTATGGTTATTTATGCGGGGGATGACAGCACCTATTTTTCTTTTCTCATCAGGAACAGTATTTACTTATTTATTCCGTCTACATAACCATACTTTTGATACAAACCCCAGAGTAGCAAAAGGAGTAAAGAGATTTCTTATGCTTCTTTTCCTCGGATATCTTCTCAGATATCCTTCACCTACAATAGTTGACTTTTCTAATGTATCAGCCGCTGCATGGCAGACATTTATGTCTATCGATGTACTTCAGTTGATCGGTTCCGGACTGCTTATTGTAATGATACTGGAATTCATAATTGAGAAACTGAAATTAAATGTTTACATGGTATATGGAATTACGGCTATTATCTGTTTTTATATATTCCCTTTTACTGAATTAGTTAACTGGTCAAAATTTCTGCCGCCATATCTTGCTTCATATTTATATAAAGGAACCGGTTCCCAATTTCCTCTGTTCCCATGGGTAGGATATGTTTTATGCGGATCTTTCTTAGGAAGCTATCTTGCCAAGAAACCTATGGTATTTAAAACATCAGAATTCAGTAAAAATCTATTTATTGCCGGATTGATCTTTATGTCAATCTCACTTATCGGACATATAGTTGGAACCATCTGGGTTATTAACTACAATTGGGATGCAAGTCCGAATCTTATGATCCTAAGAATAGGATTTGTTCTCGTTATGAATTCTGTTGTTTCTCTGATTTGTTTGAAGATGGATTCAATTCCGCGAATTATTATTTTAATTGGTCGCAATACTTTGTTAATTTATGTAGTCCATTTGTCAATTTTATACGGCACGTGCTGGAATCCGGGTTTGTCGGTTTTGTTTGATAAGACATTCGATGTCTGGAACACTGTCGGATCCGCAGTTCTGATGCTTGGATTAATGACATTGATGGTCTATATAATTCACCGGCTTAAAATTAAAAACAAAGAAGTTGCGGCTTAATCCCAATGCGAAAATCTGATCTGACATCACCTGTTCCTGCTACTGACGAAAAAGTAATCGATCAGACTCTTCGTCCCTCTGTGTTGAATGATTTCCGCGGTCAGGATAAGATCACCGAGAATCTGAATGTTTTTATTTCCGCAGCAAATAAAAGAATTGAAGCTCTAGATCACGTATTACTGACAGGACCTCCCGGACTAGGCAAAACGACACTTGCACATATTATCGCAAATGAGATGGGAAGTAAAATCAAAATTACTTCAGGCCCAGTACTCGAAAAACCTGGTGACCTTGCAGGCATTCTAACAAACCTTGAAGAAAGATCAGTCCTGTTTATTGATGAGATCCACCGTCTGAGTCCTGTAGTTGAAGAATACCTTTATTCAGCGATGGAAGATTATAAACTTGATATTATGATTGATTCTGGTCCCAATGCCCGGAGTATTCAGATTAGTCTGCCGAAATATACTTTAATTGGCGCTACTACAAGAGCAGGAATGCTGACTTCTCCATTAAGAGACAGGTTTGGAATAAAATTCCGCCTAGATTATTATAACTCGGACACACTTCATAATATCGTGACCAGATCATCAGGCATATTAAAAATTCCTATAGATGAAAATGCTTCGATTGAAATTGCAAAACGATCGAGAGGCACTCCCAGAATAGCTAACCGGCTTCTCCGCAGAACAAGAGACTTTGCAGATTTCGATAATAAAAAAGTAATTGATATTGAAATTGCACGTAAAGCTTTAAATGCCCTGGAAGTTGATGAATACGGGCTTGATGAAATGGATAAAGACATTATTCTGGCTATTATTGAAAAATACAAAGGCGGACCTGTCGGTTTAAGTACATTAGCTGTTGCAGTTAATGAAGATCCGGGTACAATTGAAGAAGTATATGAACCATTCTTAATCCAGCAGGGATTTATACAAAGAACTCCGCGCGGAAGGGAAGCCACAGATCTGGCATACAAAAGATTCAATAAAAAACGTTTTAATACCTCCGATCCTAATTCCTTGTTTGACTAAGGATATTAAACTATTTACCTGCATTTATAGTCAAATATATCCTCAGGGGAATATTTATTTAGTTACTATTAATATTTAATACTGATTTAAATAATATGGTGAAGTTTCTGAATTTGTTTTATTCTCTCAAAAGGAAAACCAGGTATATTCTGATTCTCCTCATGATCCTGATTAACGCTTATCTTGATTTAATTACTCCTCCTGAATTTAGCACACGATTATTGTATCTGATACCTCTTTTTCTGTCGGTATGGGATGAGGATGGGATAATCCCCGGGATAGTATTTTCTGTTATTTCTACAATTAGCTATTTCTATGTTGAATTTCTTCAAAACATTATATATTGGCATGGGCTATATCTTATTTGGGAATTCATAATTGTGTGCGGCTATTTTGTTGCATTTGTAGTAATAGTAGATAAGTTGAAAATATCAAACCGTTTACTATTGAAAAAAAATGAAGAACTAGAAACCTTAAATACTCAAAAGGATAAATTCTTCTCAATTATTGCGCATGATCTGAGGGCCCCTTTTCAGTATTTTTTAGGTATGACGAAAAGTTTAGCAGAAGAAACCGGTGATTACTCTAATCAGGAATTTGCTCAAATAGGAAAAGATTTAAATTATTTAGCCGATAACCTGTATAACCTATTGAAGAATCTTCTCGAATGGGCGCAGATGCAGAAAGGAGAATTGAGTTATCAACCCGAAATAATTTCACTCTCTGACATTATTTCTAAAAACATTTCGATTCTAAAATTGAGATATGAAGAAAAGAAAATAAATATTATTAATACAATATCCGTTTCATTACACGCATATGCCGATGAAAAAATGATAAACTCGGTTATTTTGAATCTGCTTTCAAATGCATTAAAATTCACTTATAAAAATGGAACTGTAACAATCAACGCTAAAGAAATCAGCAGTCAAATGATAGAAATATCGATTACTGATACGGGAACTGGAATGGATAAAAATGAAGTCGGCAGGCTGTTTAAATTAGGAGAGAAATTTGGTAAAAAGGGTACTGAGGGAGAATTAAGCACCGGATTGGGTCTTCTGCTCTGCAAAGATTTCGTTGAAAAGAATAATGGGAAAATCTGGGCCGAAAGCGAAGAAGGAGCAGGGAGTACGTTTTATTTCACCCTCCCCTCAGGGGATCATCACATTTAACTACTCTTAAAATCTTTGTTAGAAATATCTTTTATTCAAAGTTAAGAATTAGCAATTTGATTCTATTTGTACAATACAAATAGAAAAAAAATCCGTATGTTTGCTATCCACTTAATTTTTAAAAGACACGTATAATAATGATCAGTACGAGCAATATTACCCTTAGATTCGGTAAAAGAATCTTATTTGAAGATGTCAGCATAAAATTTACTCCCGGTAATTGTTATGGAGTAATTGGCGCTAATGGTTCAGGCAAATCAACCTTTATTAAAATTCTCTCCGGTGAAATTGACCCCAGTTCAGGTGAAGTAATTATATCCCCGGGCGACAGACTTACAACATTAAATCAGAATCAGTTTGAATTTGATGATTTTGAAGTATTAAAAACTGTAATAAAAGGGCACAAAAGACTTTTCTCGATAATGGAAGAAAGGGAAACCATTTATTCAAAAGCTGAATTTAGTGAGGCAGACGGAATAAGAATATCAGAACTTGAAGGGGATTTCGCTGATCTGAACGGATGGGAAGCTGAATCTGAAGCGGCTGAATTATTAAACGGCCTTGGAATTAAAGACGATCTGCATATTAAACTGATGAAAGATCTTTCAGGAAATGAAAAGGTCAAAGTACTTTTAGCGCAGGCGCTTTTCGGAAATCCCGATATTTTATTGCTTGATGAACCTACTAACCATCTTGACATTATTTCAATCGGGTGGCTTGAAGATTTTCTTGAGAAGTTCAAGAATACAGTTATTGTAATTTCACATGACAGACATTTTCTTAATCAGGTATGTACTCACATTGCCGATATTGATTACGGCAAGATACAAATGTATACAGGCAATTATGATTTCTGGTTTGAAAGCAGTCAGTTAGCTTTAAAGCAGGCGAAGGATTCGAACAAAAAAATTGAAGCTAAAAGACAGGAACTTCAGGAATTCATTTCACGGTTTAGCGCTAATGCTTCAAAGTCAAAGCAGGCGACCTCAAGAAAGAAACAGCTCGAGAATTTAACACTAGAAGACATAAAACCGTCTTCACGAAGAATGCCGTATATAGCATTTAAACCCATACGTGAAGCAGGCGCCAATCTGCTTGAAATAAATAATTTGACCAAAAAGCATGGGAAAGAAATCCTTCTTAACAACATCAGCATAAAGGTTGATAAGGGAGATAAAATAGCCCTGGTCGGTCCCATTGACCGTGCAAAGGACACTCTATTCAGAATCCTGACTGATGAGTTAAAACCTGAAAGCGGTAAATTTGAATGGGGGGTAACGACTTCGCAGGCATATTTTCCCAAAGACAACTCTAAATATTTTGAAAGCAAAATAAACCTGATCGATTGGCTTCGCCAGTATTCAAAAGAAAAAGATGAAACATACATACGCGGATTTTTGGGACGTATGTTGTTCAGCGGTGAAGAATCACTGAAGATGGCCAATATTCTGTCCGGAGGCGAACGTGTAAGGTGTATGCTGGCAAAGATGATGTTGACAGGTGCAAATGTCCTTATTCTGAATGAACCGACAAATCATCTTGATCTAGAGGCAATTTCTGCATTAAACAATAGTTTAATTGATTTCCCGGGTACTGTTTTGTTTGTATCTCACGATCATCAGTTTATACAGACAATAGCCAACAGAATTATTGAAATTATTCCATCAGGAATCGTTGATAAGCGGATGACTTTTGATGAATATCTGAACGATGAAGAAATTAAAAAAATACATTTGAAAATATATCATGCACTTGCAATAGACCTATAAACTAAGCCTTTAATTCTTTTTAATAAGTTTTTTTAACTAGCCTTTAATAATTTATATTGCAGTACGGCCTGTGCTGCAAATAATTAAACCTTTGTTTCTCTCCTGATGTCACACCTGTATTAGCAAGACAGACAATATAAAATTAGTTCATTAGTGAGATCATCAAATGAATAAGAGAATTTTAATAATTGTTGTTTCACTAGGTGCTGTTGTACTTTGCAGCTATTATCTTTTTTTTACAGGTGATAAAAAATCACAGTTGTTTACTTTTGGTGAAATAACAAAAGGTAGTGTAATTCAGACTATAATAAGTACCGGAACTTTGCAGGCAGTTACAACTGTTGATATTGGAACGCAGGTATCAGGCAAAATCGCAAAACTCTATGCTGATTTTAATGACAACGTAAAGAAGGGACAGTTATTAGCGATTATTGATACAACTTCGCTTATAACTGATGTTGAAGATGCCAGATCAGCGCTAGAAAAAGCAAAAGCTAATTACGATCAGGCGCGGGTAACCGAGGAGAAAAATAAAGTTCTGTATCAGAAGAATTTTATTTCAGAACTTAATTATGATACAATTCAGACAAATGTTTCAAGTGCTTACTCGGATATGCAAACCGCTCAATCTGCTTTAGACCGTGCTATTACAAATCTTGGATATGCATATATTTATGCACCGATAGGGGGTACAATTCAGAACCGTGCAGTTGAAGAAGGGCAGACCGTTGCTGCAAGTCTAGCGGCTCCAACATTATATACAATTGCTGAAGATTTGAATAAAATGGAAATTCTTGCAAGTATTGACGAAAGCGATATAGGTCAGATTCATGTAGGGCAGAAAGTTGATTTTTCAGTGCAGGCATATCCTGATAAAAAATTCTGGGGTTCGGTTGTACAGATAAGAATTAATTCAGCCGTGGTTTCAAATGTGGTAGATTACACTGTGGTAGTTAATGCAGATAATAAAGACCGATTTCTGCTTCCCGGTATGACCGCAACTATTGATTTTTATATTAAGGAAAAAGACTCTGTTCTTTTGATTCCCAATTCAGCATTAAGATTTATCCCGACTGATGACATGCTCAACCGGTATAAGGATGAAATGTCCCAGGAAAATGGCGGTAAAGCGGATACAATCAAAAAAGGTTTTGGGTATGGACTTCCACTTGCATCTAAGCCAAACAGCAGTCAGAATTTAAAACCCAAGTTTGGGAGAATTTGGTATCTTAATAATATCGGTAGGCTCCGTATGATTCCTGTTTCTCTAGGAATAACTGACGGAAAAAATACTGAAATAGTAAAAGGGAAGGGCATAACTGAAAGCATGAAAATTATTACAGGATATGCAGATAATTCTGCAGTTACAGCTAATTAGCTATAATAATTGAATAATCCAATATTTGGACTAATCTCTGAATCCGTCCTATTTTGATACATCCCACCAATATAAAAAGTGCATAATTGATAAAAAAAAAGCCCTTTATCATGGCACATTCATTGAAATGTATATCGAAATTGTAATATATAAAAACGTGAGGATCATATGAAAAAACTGTTAATACTGATTAGCTTTCTGCTGATTTATTCTGCAGCAAGTGCCCAGATAACGGTTAAGCTCCCAAACTATACTGTTCCAACCAACGGAGCCCAAATAAGCCTTCCAATGGATGTGACAAATTTTAATGGTATTGGAGCTATAAGTTTAAAAATATCATATGATCCTTCGGTTCTGACATTTCTAAATATACCCGATCCTATTCCAGGAAATTTTGTTTCAAATGCAAGCAATGGCACAATATCAATCGGCTGGTTCAGCATTTCACCTTTAAATGCCGGAACAAGCACTCTACTTCATTTGAATTTTCAGCACATACAGGGAAATTCAGACATTAAGTTTATTGCAGGTTCAAGCTCAATTGCAGATACAGGTGCGAATACGTTAGTAATAACATACATTAACGGAATTGTTAATGCAGCAACTCCTCCAGTTCCGGCATCATTGGGTGATTTTGTCTGGCGCGATATTAACCTGAATGGTCTTCAGGATTCCGGCGAACCCGGATTACCTTATGTTACAGTTAAATTATTTAAAGCAGCTGACAGTTCAGGTGTTGCCTGGGTTTTGACCGATAGTACGGGTCATTATTCATTTACAAATATCACTCCCGGAAATTACTTCTTAAGATTTTATTTGATTGACGGGAACACATCATATAAGTTTACGACTTCCTTGGTAGGAAGCAATACATTAAATTCAAAAGTAATAAACGACTCGGGTTACACACAGGTATTTACACTCGCACCCGGAGATAACCAGACTATGTGGGATGCAGGTGTTGTACCAAAAATATTGAACAATGCAAAGGTAGGTGATTTTGTATGGAATGATCTTAACCATAACGGAATTCAGGATCTTGGCGAACCGGGTATTCCGGGTGTTACAGTTAAATTATATACATCTGCAAATGTACTTGCAGGAACTACAGTTACCAACAGTACGGGAAATTATCTTTTTCAAAGTTTAGCTCCAGGCAGTTATTATGTCCAATTTGTTTCTCCATCGGGATATTATTTCAGCCCGAAAGACCAGGGAACTAATGTTGATATTAATTCAAAGGCAGATTCAGTTACCGGTAAATCAACAGTTTTTACTCTTGCAGACGGTGACATTTCTATGAGATGGGATGCCGGTATGTACACAATTATTCCTCCCACTTACCCCGCACTATTTATCAGTACAGACGATAATAGTATTTTCATGAAACCTGTTGGACAGGATGTGACTTATTCAGTGCAATATAAAAATACCGGTAATGGAAGTCTATTAACATCAACTATTACAGATTCACTTCCATTAGGATTAACTTTTAAAAGCAGCACAGGCGGAAGCTCAAGCGGTGAAACTGTTAAAGGCAGCAATATAATTGTGTGGAATCTTGGCACAGTTGCACCCGGAGATTCAGGCCTTGTAAGTATTACAGCAACTGTCGGATCAAATACACCTAATTATCTTAATACTGTTTGGTTTGCCGGCTATGATCAAAACAGCAATTATTATTCATTGTCCGGATCTGATCTTGACATTGCAGATACATGCAGCGGGGGAGGAACAAGCGGACTTGAATCAAAAGGCGACTTAGCTGAACTACTGTTCCATCGCCAGCTTGATATACTTTATGGAAAAACTACCCCGATACTTTCTAAAACCGGAACCAAAAGCAACGGCATTACAGCCCTGCATACACTTCAGGATGTAATTCCTGCAACAGGTCCTTTCACATCAACTGCAGTAGAATCTACTCCTTACGATATTCTTGGCATTTCAAATGCTGTATCTGATTATGCTGTTGATTACCAGGTTTCAACTCAAAGCACTTTGCGAAGAGTAGCAACCGTATTTTCAACTATTACAGCGGCTCCAAATATTTATGATCATTCCAAAGCTGTGTGTGACAGGTTAGCCGGTTGCAATATAGATGAAATTCAGATTATGACAGTTAATGGGCATCAGTTCTTTGCAACAAGACTGCATAACCCAGTAACCAATAGTTACGATTTTGCAATCTCCTTCAGCATCTATGAAACTCCTTCAGGGAACTTCGTTGATAACAAATGGACATATGCGGAATATTCTGCTCCTTCAAACACATCATTTATTTATAATTTTCAGGTATGGTCTGCGGCCTACAGCTCTACTCAGGAACTCTGTCAGAATATATTAAATAAATTTGCATCTTTCGGAACTCTTATTTATCTGAATAATAATCAAATGAGTCCTGATGTATATTTTAAGAATTTGAAATATACACATGACGGCAAGATTACTTTAACATCTGAAAATAAAGGCGTATCCAGAAGCGTTAACCTTAATATAAGTTACAGACCCACCCAGGATGCAGCTCAGCTTTCCACAGTTAAAACTGTGACAGTTGATCCGGGCGAATCCGTTATTACATTACCTGTAGGAATTATTTCCGACGCTAACATTATTATGACTCAACCAGCGGGATTTAAAGATGAAGTATTTGCTAGCGGCGGATCATATTCATATGTAGTCGGGCCTTCAAGTTCAGTAAGCAAGTTTGTAACCAATACTTATCCTCAGCAGACAATTACAAATTACCCTGACGGATCAATGATCCTGGCAGGAGGAGCTAATATTACGGGTCAGTTAAATGATTGGTCATCAATCATGCGTTCACTTACCGCTAACGGTTCAGCGTATGATCTAACCGGATTTAACAGTTTAAGATTTGAAGCAAGCGGCACGGGTGTATTGACGTTACTTCTAAATCTTACAAATACACAGAACTATAATTATTATGCGTATAATTTTACACTGACCCCGGACAATAAAGTATATACGGTAAATCTTAGCGATTTACGCGAAATACTGGGTGGGACACATATAGCTATTGATCCTTCAAAGATAAATATGATTGGATTCCAGCTTTCAAAAACAAATAATGCCAACATTTCTGCTTTTAACTTTGAAGCTAAGAATATAGCATTTATGACCGGAACAACTGCAGTGGCGAATCAGCAGTTATTGCCGACTGAATTCTCATTGTCGCAGAATTATCCTAATCCATTTAATCCGTCAACCGTTATTGAGTTCTCGGTTCCCAGAAAGGATAATATGAATCTGACCGTATTCAACATGCTTGGTCAAAGAGTTGTTACATTGGTAAATGGTTCAATGGAACCGGGTGTTCATAAAATAATATTCGATGCATCTCATTATGCAAGCGGTGTTTATATATACAGATTAACTGGAAGTTCTGTTAACATGACAAAAAAGATGGTATTAACAAAATAAATTTTGAGAGGGTAGAAGAGGTGAATTAAAAAGGAGACGGAATTAAAATCTCTGCGGAGGGCAGGGGATCTAATTCAAAAGTTTCCTTCTTATAACCCCGGATTAAACTCCGGGGTTTTTTTATTAAATTAAATTAATAAATATCCTTGTGCTCAGGTGATTAGAATTACAGGTTATCGGTTTAGTACATAATTATTTTTTTAAGATTAGGTTATTCGCTTGTGATATTATTAATAATTTTCGATATTTAATAATATTTAAATAGTACTGTAATAAAGTAATTGAATAAAATCGCTAAATATCTTAAGAACACACCGGTTATTATTATCTGGCTGTGGCTTTTTGTATTTTTTGCTGATTCAGCAAATCTTGATGATTTTTGTAAACATATAACTGTTATTCATACTGATGACCCCACAGATAATGTCACTGATGAATACCCAGGGGAAGAATGTGTAGATAATGATAACCAGTTATATTCAAATATTCCGCTTAACACAAATCTTATACAAACCAATAAAATAGTATTTGACCAGGACAGTCCTTCATTATCACCGGATTTTAATACACAAACTGTCTGTATTTCTGAAAATAGTCAAAATAAAAAAGTAAGTCTTATTTCTATTTCACTAATCAAAGTATTATACCTCGAATTCCATTCACTCCTAATTTGAGATCAATCTCTCCCTTCTCATTTATAAAATGTAAAATCTTATAATTCAGCATAATAATATTTGGTTAATAAAACTAAATACCGTTTCAATATGTGAATACAATTGAACGCAGATTATTAAACTGAAAACCGGCAAGACGAATTGTTTTGTCTGAAAATAATGATAATAAAAATTTATCAAGGGTTTTATTATGGTAAAGATTGAATATAATCCCATTTTGATGATATTTATTCTAGTCAACCTGTTGTCTGTGTGTGCATATACGAGATCAATTGGAAATGACACACTTGTTATTTCATTAAAAGATGCAGAAGAAAAATTTCTTAAAGAGAATCTCCAGTTAATTGCATCTAAATATAATATTACAGCAGCCGAGGCACAGATTACACAGACGAAATTGTGGAGCAATCCAAATCTCTCAATTGAACAGAATATCTATAACCAGTCAACAAAACGATATTTTGATTTCACGAGGACAGGGAATACTGAGTTTCAGATATCGCAGCTTTTTCTTCTTGCGGGGAAAAAAGAAAAGCAGGTTCATGTTTCAGAAATCAATAAACAAATAACTGAATTCTCATTTTATGACCTTCTTAGAAATTTGAAGTATCAGCTCCGTACTGACTTTTACGATTTATATTTTCTACAGAATTCACTTCGATTTTATAATCGTTCTATTCCTAATATTACTAAAACTATTCAGTCAGTTGAAAATGCTTATAGCAAAAGGGCAATGCTGTTATCTGAAGTTATTAGACTAAAGGCTTTACTCTTATCCCTGGAAAATGAAAAACTGGGAATAGAAACACAGATTTCAGAACTTCAGAACGATATGCGGGTTCTTATGCATGATACTTCTATGAATAGCAATTATTATATCCCCCGATTCGATATTCAAAAATATGACAATGCTGATATTAATAATCTTTCTATTGATGATATCATTTCGGAAGGAATAAAAAACCGACCCGATTATAGATCAACTGAATCATCAGTTAAATTAGATCAGGCAAATTTAAGTCTCCAGAATTCTTTAGCAGTACCTGATTTAACAATTGGAGGGAGATGGTCCAGAGCAGGGAGTTATATTCCCGAATACTATGCCCTTAGTTTTTCAATTGACCTTCCATTCTTCAACAGAAACCAGGGCAATATTGAAATAGCAAAATTAAATCTGTTATCTGATGAAGTAAACCAAATGCTGTCAAGAACTAATGCAGAAAGAGAAATCCGAAATGCATTCCATAAAGCTGCTGAAACAGACAGATTATACAATTCAATTGATAAAAAATTTATTTCGCAATATGATACACTGGCTGAAGGGGTAGCTGAAAACTTCAGAAATAGAAATATTACTATTGTTGAATTTACGGACTTCTATGAATCATACAGGGCAAGTATCATTCAATTAAACCAAATACAAAACAACCGGATCGATGCCATTGAAAATTTAAATTTCAGGACCGGCACTGATCTTATCAATCCATAACTGCATAATAAAATAATAAAGCATTATGAAAAACAAGAAAAAATATATATACGTAACAGTTGTAATTGTTATACTAATTATAGCTTTAATATTTCTACTCCATTTTGGAAGTGAAGCAGATAATAAAGCTGATTTGTTTAACGCAAGAAAGGTTGTAGTCTCTGAAGGCGGTAATAAAATACTGTTTCCTAAAGACGCAGAGGGGTTACAAAGGATTAAGGCAGAAACAATCACGAGAGGAAATGAAATTGTACAGGTATTGGCTCCTTCAAGGGTAGTTGCAACTATTTCATCTTCATCGGGTTCTGGGGATAAAATCGTATTATTTGATTCTCCTGATCTAACAGGTCTTTATTCCCAATACCGACAAAGCAAAATTAATTTACAACTAAGTCAAAATAATCTTTCAAGAGTAAAGGAGATGTACCAGTCGAATGCGGCAACCGCAAGGGATCTTTCACAGGCAGAAAGTGATGAAGCAAATGCAAAGGCATCATTTGCTGAAATGGAGGGAAGATTCAAAGCATTTGGATTTAATGCGTCAGACATTGAAAACACTAAACCCGGGATGGTATGGCTTATCTCTGATGTCACCGAAACACAACTAAGAGATGTTGATAAAGGGGAAGATGTGGATGTTTATTTGAATGCGTATCCTGAAAAGAAATTAGCCGGGAAGGAAGTTGATATCGGAGATATTGTGGACCCTGTAACAAGATCCATTAAAGTTAAGGTTTTAATGAGAAATCCGGGATTAAATATTTATCCCGGGATGTTTGCACGAGTTGATTATGGTGATCCCAGGACCCATGTTTTATCGGTTCCTTCGACCTCAGTGATAACGGTTGAAGGGAATGATTATGTTTTTGTCCAGAATTCGGATACAGTATTCTATAGAAGACAGGTAATGATTGGTGAACCTGCCGGTTCCCGGATGATTATCCTAAATGGATTAAAGGACGGCGAAAAAATTGTTAAAGAAGGTACTATGCTCCTTAAAGGATTAAGCTTTAACTATTAACCAAAATTAATTTCCGGATGGAATTATGTTAAGAAATATAAAAACAGGACTATTTGTTTTAATAATATATCTGCAGGTTTTACCTGCTCAGAATAATTATACTATAAATTCTGCTTTGAATGATTCAATTGAAAAAACTGATGGCACCTTTCTCGGAGTTGGTGCAGTTATGGGCGCACCTTCCAGCATCGGTCTCACGGCTGGTATTTACGCACATTCAGTTTCTTTCAGAATTACCGGCGGTGTTTGGGGCAAATACTGGTATGGAATACAGGGAGAAATTGCACTCCCACTTACAAGAAATACTGAACTTATTCAGAATATTTCACTGACGGGTGGATTATTTGCGACTAAAGTTATACAGACTGATCCAAATCAGCAGGGAGTTCAGTTTACTCAGTACAATAAACAAAACTATCTCGGCCTTGCATATGATGTTTATTATGACGGTTTTCTTTTACAAACAGGACTTGGATTCGGAAAAGGAGATTTTCCCAATCCCCAGTTTCTATTCCAGGCCGGTTATTTGTTCAGATTTAATTTGTAGAAGTATCAACTAACAAAGACTGTGAAATTATATGATAAGTAAACTCCTGAATTTTGCATTAAGCCAGAGGCTTATTACAATCAGTATTGTAATCATAAGTATTGGCATTGGGATTTGGTCGTGGATAACTTTAAAAAAAGAAGCATATCCTGATGTGGGAGATACCCAGGTTACGGTTATAACTCAATATCCTGGAAGGGCAGCCGAAGAGGTTGAACAGCAAATTACTCTTCCAATAGAAAGAGCTTTAAATGGTGTTCCCAGGGTAATAGATAAAAGGTCTAAAACAATTTTTGGATTATCAGTAATCGAACTTACTTTTGAAGACGGTGTGGATGATTATTTTGCCCGGCAAAGGGTACTTGAGAAACTAAATGATGCAGTACTTCCGGATGGAGTGAATCCATCACTTGGTCCTCTTACCGGACCTGTAGGAGAAATATTCCGGTATGTAATTGAAGCATCAGTTGAACATAATCCGATGGATTTAAGGACACTGCAGGATTGGGTAATTATTCCCCGGCTGCTTCAGGTACCAGGTGTGGCAGATGTCGTTAATTTCGGAGGTCTTGTTAAACAATATCATGTTATTACCTCACCAGATAAACTTCTGAGCTACAATCTTACAATACAAAATGTAATCGACGCAATAACATCGAACAATGTTAATACCGGAGGAAACATAATAAAAAGAGGAGGGCAGGGTTTTGTAGTTAGAGGAATCGGTGCAATAAAATCTAAAGAAGATATCGGGAATATTGTAATAACATCAGTTAAAGGAGTTCCTGTATTAATAAAAGATCTTGCAAGCATTGAAGAATATCCGCTTCCTCCATCTGGTATTCTTGGATATACAATAAAAACTGATGATTCCAAAAGTGTTGATGTCAATTCGAGTATACAGGGGCTTATTGCAATGCGCAGGGGAGAGAACCCTTCAGATGTTGTTGAAGCTTTAAAAGAAAGAGTTAATGAAATTAATGATAACGAACTTCCTGAAGGAGTGCATTTAAGGATTACATATGACAGGAGTGTGCTTGTAAAAAACACTATAAGTACTGTTGGCAGGACATTGTTCGAAGGATTTTCAATTGTAATTATTGTGCTGATATTTTTTATTGGAAGCGTGCGATCTGCACTGGTAGTAGCTACTACAATTCCAATTTCGATGTTATTTGCATTTACTATGATGAAACTAACCGGCATACCTGCAAACCTTCTGTCATTGGGAGCAATTGACTTTGGAATAATTGTAGACGGTGCTGTAGTGATGGTTGAAAATATAATGCGGAGATACAGGGATGCAAACGAAGAAGAAAGGGAGCTTGGAATTATCCGTTTTACTTTGACTGCGGCGCAAGAAGTAGGAAGAGAGATATTGTTTTCGATTACTATTATTATAATGGCAGCTATCCCGATCTTTTCATTTCAGAGAGTTGAGGGGAAATTATTCTCCCCGATGGCTTTTACACTGGCTTATGCAATTGCAGGATCAATGATACTAGCATTAACCGCTATACCGGTGTTCATGACAATTATTTACCGTAAATATTTTGAATCAGCAAACCCAGGAAAAATTGAATGGCATAATCCTATGTATACATGGATTGAACGGAATTATGAGAAAGCCGTCATTTATTTAAATAAGCATTCGATTTCTACAGTATTTTTTTCTTTTTTATTAGTGCTTATTGTTGTGTTCATAGGGTATAAAAATATAGGAACAGAATTCTTGCCCAATCTGGATGAAGGGTCTATTAATATAAGGTGCTATTTGCCGGTCGGCATATCACTTGAAGAAGCTGATAAATATATGCCGCTTATACGGGAAGTTATTTCAAGAAATAAACCTGTAAATCTTGTTATCACACAGCTTGGACGAAATGATGACGGCACTGATCCATATGGGCCAAACCGGCTGGAAATACTAGTGGGTTTGAAAGAATATTCAACATGGGAAAGGGAAGAGTCAAAAGAGCATTTACTAAAGAAAATCAGGAGTGATCTGACGGCTGCAGTTCCCGGTGCACAGTTCTCATTTTCACAGCCAATATTGGATAACGTTACTGAAGCAGTTACAGGAAGCGTAGCCGATCTTGCGGTTTTAATCAGCGGCGATGATCTTAAATACATGAGAAAACAAGCAGATTCTGTTCTTTATATAATTAAGAATGTTCAGGGAGCAACAGAATTTGGTATTGAGCAGGAAGGGGATCAAGCACAATTGTCAGTTGATATTGACAGGAATTCATGTGCGAGGTTCGGAGTAAATGTCAGCGATATTCAGAGAATGATAGAAGCGGCAATAGGTGGAAAAACTATCAGCCGGTTATACGAAGGGAATAAACGTTTCGATATAGTAGTCCGATATACGCCTGAATACAGGGCTTCCATTGAGGCTGTAAGTGAACTGCAGGTAAATTCAGTTACCGGAGGTAGAATTCCTTTGAACCAGCTAGCATCGATAAAGCTTATAGATGGTCCTACTATTATTCAAAGGGAAAATGACAAGAGACAAATATCCGTACGAACTAATATTCAGGGCAGGGACCAGGGCGGGTTTGTAAAGGAAGCACAGGCAAAAGTAAATAGACAGATTAATTTGCCAAAGCAATATTCGATAGACTGGGGCGGACAATTTGAAAATCTATCAAGAGCTACGCAAAGACTTGCGATTGTTATTCCTGTAACTATCACAATAATATTTCTTGTGTTGTTTTCCATGTACCGGAAAATCAGGCATGTCCTAGTTGCAATGTCAGGAATTCCTTTGGCTTTGATTGGTGGGATAATGGCACTTATGCTGCGCGGTTATGCTTTTAATGTTTCAGCAGGTGTGGGGTTCATATCTCTGTTTGGAATTTCAATTATGGCAGGGGTTTTATACGTGTCAAGGACAAACAAGTTGATAGAGGATAATGGGATGGAATTGAAAGAAGCTGTATTAAAGGCATCGGTTATTCAACTCAGGCCGAATATGATGGCGATGGTTCTTGCGTTACTAGGGTTAATTCCTGCAGCAAGAGCAACAGGCATTGGGTCTGATGTACAGAGACCATTCGCAACAGTTATTGTAGGGGGATTGTGCTCAGCTTTGATTTTAACTCTATTGGTTTTCCCTTCACTATATCTTGTGGTAGAAGGCATCACAAATAAAATGAGAAGGAAAAATTAGAATAACTAGTGTTTGTTTTTTTAAATTGATTTTATTTTAATATTGATAATAAAACAGGAAACGTAATGGTTGAAATTAAAATATTTCTTGATGAAGGGGATCGTCGTGAAGACGACCCAATGTATGAATACATAATGCGGTATCTAATGCATCATCGGATACAAGGAGCAACCATTCTTCCTGTTTTTGCTGGATTCGGGAGTAAGCACCATCTCCATTTCCCGAAATCTATTGGAAGTGTTGATGAAGTTCCTCTTGTAATTCTTTTTATTGATGAAGAGGAAAAGGTTGATATAGTTTTGCCTCATCTAAAAGAAATATTAAAAAAGAATCTTATTGTGAAAACTGCAATTCAGAAAATCTAATTTACTTCAACAATATCATTTTCTTAACTATGCTATTGCCTGCCGAAGTTAGTTTATAAAAATATAATCCTGACGGCAAATTAGATGCATTAAATGGCACAGAATATTCTCCTGTTACATTATAATTATCAACTAAAGCAGCAGTTTCTTTTCCCAGAAGATCGTAAACTTTTAACGAAACAATTCCGCTTTTTGGAACACTATATTTAATAACAGTAAATGGATTAAATGGATTTGGATAATTTTGTTCCAGTTTGAAAACAGTGGAAGCAATAATGTTATGATCATTTACTGATGTGGGTCCATATCCAAAATTCGAATTATAGTAAGTGCGAGCATCAGTTGCGTAATTTTTAGCAACTGAAATGGAATTCATCCCATTTGTTCCGCGTCCGATAAGATATGCAATAATAATCTCAACAGATTGTGCCTGCAGTAATTGGAAAGGACCGTAACTGGAAATCTGTTTCTGATCTCTGGGAGTAATATTTATCCAGCCGGTTTGGGTAACAGGATCACCAGAATACATGAATAATGGGTTCACGTTTGCACAATTTATTCCTCCAAAAACCGAGCCCTGAGTCCATGTGCAGGGGTTAATTTTATTTCCATTAAAGTCTTCACCGAGAGCAAAATATCTTACCTGAGACTTATTCGCCGGATCCGTGCCGCTGAAATAATGAACGAAAGAGGATAAGCCGACTTTTTTTGCGCCGGGCAGTCTTTTAATTCCCAGTTTTCCTTTATAATAATAGGCTGTATCAATTGGCGAATCAATCCCTTCATCATATAGTCCATTGCTATTATTGTCGATAAATGAAACACCGGGGATATAATCTGCCGGGCCCTGAAGGCCAGTAATAAAGAAAGCAGGAGGATTAGCGCCCCATTTAGATTCAGTACCGGGATGATATGTATAACCTGAATTTAATAGAGTATCGCATCCGGTAAGGTCACTTTGTCCATTAGTACCGATGTCAGCATCGGCGCATGGCGAAAAATAAACTGAGTCAATTTTAAATGCTACTGCACCAGTATTCACTATAATATATTTTATAAAGATCATATTTCCCAATGATGATTGTGAATTAACAGCAAAGACTGTCTGTCGGATTTCAATTCCCTGGGGGGAGACGTCATTAAAAGTTCTCGATGAATCCGGCAGCTGGTCAGAATAAGTACACCATGCCAATTCATCGCCAAGCATTGGAGGTCTGTCTTCATTCGGGTCCCATTTTCCATTTCCATTTTTGTCGATAGGATTGTAAAAGCCATCATTATCGCCGTCATAAAAATCAGCACCTAAAGCGACAGCATCTTTCCAGTCCTGCCAGCTTTGTCCAAAGTCTGGATCGTTAGATTTAATAACATAAATTTGAGCTCTTGAGTCATTTGGACCAGTAGCATAATCACCCTCAACATAATCAGTAATTCTTGAAGAGCTCATCATGCCATTAGCCCAAAGGAATCCGTTCGTATAACCTGATAAATAAAAGCCGCCCGAAAAAAGGAAAACGCTATTGTCAAGTTTACCGCCGCCTAAGGTTGCAGGAGGGATGACAACATCTGCAAGTATTCCATTTACCCTCATAGGCATATCTATATTGTTAACAAAAAAATCCCAAAAAGCACCTGTTTTGTTTTGGAGATTATTTGTAGATGAATTATGGTTTCCTTCGGGAGTTGCGGGAGATGCAGGCAGAAAGCTAAAAGCAGAAATTATAGTCAGTATGTAAAATAACCTGATCATAAATGTCCTCAACTTTTTAGTAATAGAAATGTACATCCAATTAATATTTATTACAACTGCTTTAACGGCAAAATATTAAATAATAATTCCCACAAGTTAAGCTAGAATAACAAGTTATATGGACTAGCGAAATAATATCCATAAATCACAACCGGGGTACAAAATCAGCTATTATGAATTATTAAGTTGAAAATAGATTTAATAAATACTAATGTACTGGCGATAGTTAATACTTATTAATGAGTTTTTTACAATTAAAACTTTAAGACTGTCAATAAAATCTAATTCCAGAGGTGGAATATGAAAATCTCAGTTATTATTATTTGTCTGGGGATCCTTTCCGGTTGTTCATCAATTCAACAAGCCACTGATAACCATGCGCCGGTATTATTAGTACAATATCCATTCCCCGCAATTCCTGCTTCAATATGTAAGCCTGATTATCTTCTTGTGGCGGATATTTTGGTTTCTGAGGATGGATCGGTTTCTGACGTGAAAATATTGAATACAAGCGGTATAAGAGAGTGGGATGAGATTGCTGCAAATACAATTAAGTCATGGAAATATTCTCCGCTGAAAATTGAGGATAAAACATACAGATGCTGGGTTCATCAGAAAATGAGAGTCAGTATAGCTCAACCGGTGATGCTTTCACTTGCCGCTGTTTTGTGTTCATCTTATGCACAGGCGGATTCTTTATACAAACATCTGATTAATGGCTACAATTTTAAAGAGGCCGCAAAAGATTTTGATGCAGTACCTGCACAGGGAGACCAGTATGAACTTGGTGATGTTGATGTATATCAGTATCCTGATTTTATAAGACATAATCTTCTGAATCTAAGTGAAGGTGAATTTACAAAACCGCTTAAATATGATGACTCATATATTATATTTCAACGTATTAAAAAAATTTAATTATAGTACATAATTTCCCTTTTGACGTATTGTTTTCTTATTTTTTGAGTGATAATTCTATCAATTATTAATATTTATGTATTTATAGTTGTAATTCTGTTACTTTATTTCAAGAGGGTTTTCGTGAAGAAAATATTTACCACAACCATTTCAGGGATTTTACTGCTGTTACTTTTCGGGGGTTGGGGAGCTACTGGTCATAAGATTATAAATACAAATGTTTATGCTTTATTGCCGAGTTCAATGTCTTTCCCTACAACATGGAATACATTTTTAATAGCACATGCATCAGATGCAGATAACCGGAAAAGTTCCGATGCAACTGAAGCCCCAAGGCACTTTATAGATATTGATTATTATCCCGAATTTGTGGCCAATGGAGCTATACTCCAGGATTATAATGCATTTGTCGCACTTCATACAAGCGCCACAGTAATTGCACAAGGAATAGTGCCATGGGCAATAATTACATGGGAGGATTCTCTTAGAAGACTTTTCATAGCAAAAAACTGGACCGGAGCAATGCAGGTTGCGGCTGATCTTGGGCACTATTGCGGAGATGGTCATCAGCCGTTTCATCTTACTGATATGTACGATACAGATTTAATGGGAAAAAGCGGCATACATTCAAGATATGAAACTACACTTGTCGGTCAATATCAAACAAGCATAGTTTACACAAACGATACCGCCTCATATGTTTCAAATGTAAGCAACTATGTATTTAATTTTATATATGCTGATTATAAATATTTGCGAAATGCGCAATACGGAGACAGTATAGCCCAGGTGACCGCCGGAAGTACAAGCGGCACTACATATCTAACAACCTATTGGGGAATTGCCGGAGCAGATATAATTACTTTGATGAAGAATGCATCCAAGGCAGTTGCCGATCTTATGTATACTGCGTGGATTGATGCCGGAAGCCCATCTCAGGCCCTTCCAGTTGAACTTGTTTCGTTTACAGCAAATCAATCAGGTAATTCTGTAAATCTTAAATGGAATACCGCGACTGAAATAAATAATGCGGGATTTGATATTGAACGCTCTTCGGACAATATGAATTGGAATAAAATTTCTTTTGCTGCGGGCAGTGGAAACAGCAATTCGACATTGGAATATAGTTATGCGGATAAATCAATATCTGCTAGCGGTAAATATTTTTATCGGTTAAAGCAGAATGATAATAATGGCGGATATAAATATTCTAACATTATTGAAGTGGATTATTCGGTACCTGGCACTTATAGTCTTGACCAAAATTACCCTAATCCATTTAACCCGGATACAAAAATAAAATATTCACTTCCTTTTGAAAGCAATATTAAAATAACGATTTATAATTCACTGGGTGAAACGGTTAAGACACTTCTTAATAATGTGGAAGCAGCTGGTTCACATGAAATACGGTTTGATGCATCAGGATTATCAAGCGGAATTTATATTTGTTCCCTCCGTGCAAATTCTACAGACGGAAAGCAAACATTTCAAAACACAAGGAAACTTAGTCTGCTTAAATAATCCTTATTGGTTTTACATTTTTAGTTGTGATCCCCGCTTGAGCGGGGATTTTTTTATCAATTCCCAAAATTTCAGCAGATAAATATTTCAGGGATTGGAGTATAATGTTACTACTGTGGTTGGAGAGTGGCAGGGGAGTGTGAGTTGGGAGTTCTCTTACCAAGGTATTACAGGTGTATTACTGTCGTATTACTGACCCGTTCAATTACTTTAAGCAAATATTGATAAATATGAAATACTGAAGGGACTATGTAAAGATTGGGCGCACATATCATACATGTACAAGCAAAAAAAAGTAGGCCTCTACATATTAATAAATTGAACTCTTGTTTTTTGCCATCATAGGTCCAGCAAGTTTTCCATCCGAATGGATTAATATGTGTATCAGGATTGGAGAAAATAATAATATTTGTAATAATAGTTTAAACATAAATATTCTCCTAATTGCTTAATAAATATATATCATAGAATAAATGGCTTCAATAATCTAATTATGATTGAATCATTCAAATTGATCCCCGTTACTATTATCAAGTATAAGAATAAACCACTAAAAGTGTAAAATTTATTACAAGAAATGAGAAAACGACAATAGTCTAGCACTACTTAAGGTCACAATGAAATATTATTAAATTAATGTAAAAAAAGTGAATAATTGGTAATAGTGACTTGTAATTTTCTTCACTTCCCAGTAAGTTTCGGGTGTAATTTTTAATGTATATTTCACATAAATAGTGCAAATGGTTTCGATTTTTTCTTTCAGTTCTATCATCTCTCCATGTTATCCTTTTATTCCCCAGAGGCGTTCATGAAAAATTTAAATACCAAAGATTTCAAGAAGAAATTAGTTGCTATAACATCGCAGGATCCTGCATTATGCTACCAATGCGGAAAATGCTCAGCAGGTTGCCCAGTAAGGGAATTTGCCGAATCTCCTCCCAACAGAATAGTAAGATATGTGCAGCTTGGTGAATATGAAATGGCGATGTCCTCTCCAATGATATGGCTGTGTGCAGGGTGCCAGACCTGTTCATCCAGATGTCCGCAGGGATTTGACCTTGCCAAGTTTATGGATGCAGTAAGGGAACTGGCTTTGTTATACGGAGCAGTTTCCGGTGACAAGAAGTCAGAGGACTTCCATAAGGCATTCCTGAATCAAATTAAGAATTTTGGAAGGGCATATGAGATTGGCATGCTTATAGATTATAAACTTAAGTCAAAAGATTTCATGCAGGATATGGACCTGGCCCCTAAAACTTTATTGAAAGGAAAACTTGGTATGCTGCCTCATGTAGTTAAAGGAAAGAAACAGATAAAGAAAATGTTCAAGAAAACCGGGGAGGTAAAGAAATGAAATTAGGATATTATCCCGGCTGCTCATCAGCCGGAACAGCTAAAGAATTTGACACATCGCTTAAAGAAGTCTTTTCTGCTTTACAGGTTGACCTTGAAGAATTGAAAGACTGGTCATGCTGCGGCGCAACATCTGCACATGTCACTTCTCATTTACTTTCAGTTGCACTGCCCGCAAGAAATTTACTACTCGCAAAAAATCAGGGATTTGAAGAACTCCTTGCCCCATGCGCAGCTTGTTACAGCCGGCTGGTTTCCTCACAGAGAGAAATGAAACTTGATGAAAGTGTCAGGATGAAAGTTGAAGATCTATTGGAAGAAAAAGTAAGCAACGGGCTTGAGGTCATAAACTTAATACAGATTTTCAACAAGATCGGGCTCGATAAAATAAAAGAGAAGAAACAGGCAGATATAAGTAAAATAAAAGTTGCCTGTTATTATGGCTGTCTTCTAGTTAGACCGGTTGAAGTTGCACTTGCTGATGATATGGAATCTCCAGATTCAATGGAAGCAATAGTAAGAGCAGCAGGCGGGAAGACAATTGATTGGAATTTTAAGACTGAATGCTGCGGAGCAGCTCATTCGATAGCTCATACAAATATCGTAGAGAAACTGAGCAAAGGGATTATAGATAATGCTGAAAAACATGGAGCAGATGTAATTGTAGTGGCCTGCCCGATGTGCCATTCAAATCTAGACATGCGTCAATTAAATATAGTTAAAGATTTTAAGGATCATAAAACAATTCCGGTACTTTATCTTTCACAGTTAATCGGACTTGCAATGGGAATTGATGATAAGAAACTTGGGTTTGAAGCTCATTATATTAATCCGAAACCGCTATTAGAAAAAATGCGGGCTGCTACGGAAGTTAAAGTAGGGAGTGCAGTATGAAAATAGGTGTATTTGTTTGTCATTGCGGCGAAAATATAGGACGTACAGTTGATTGTCCGTCAGTTTCAAAAGCCTGTGCATCATTTCCGGGTGTAGTTTATTCTGAAGATTATAAATACATGTGTTCTGATCCAGGACAGAATATGATTAAACAAGCAATTCGGGAAAAAGGTCTGGATGCTGTTGTTGTAGGATCATGTTCTCCGCACATGCATGAAAGGACATTTAGGAAAGCTTGTGAAAGCGCGGGAATAAATCCTTACATGGTTGAAATTGCTAACCTTCGTGAACACTGTTCATGGATACATGATGATATTCCGCAGGCGACAAAAAAAGCGATTGACCTTATGAGGTTTGCTGTAGAAAGAGTAAAGTTTAACACCCCACTTCAAACAATTAAAGTTCCAGTTACTAAGAGAACTCTTGTAATAGGCGGAGGCATTTCCGGAATCCAGGCAGCGTTAGATGTTGCTAATGCGGGATTTGAAGTTGTACTTGTTGAGAAAGAACCTTCAATCGGCGGGCACATGAGTCAGTTATCGGAAACATTTCCGACACTTGACTGCTCACAGTGTATTTTAACACCCCGAATGGTAGAAGTTTACCAGCACCCGAAAATAAAACTATTATCTTATTCGGAAGTTGAAAATGTTGAAGGGTTCATAGGGAACTTCAAAGTTACAATCAGGAGAAAAGCTAAATCTGTAAAAGAAGATCTTTGCACCGGATGCGGGCTCTGTGCTGAAAAATGTCCAATTAAGAAAAAAGCATTCAGTGAATTTGATGAAGGGCTATCAAACAGACCGGCTATTTATGTTCCATTTCCTCAGGCAGTTCCAAATGTACCTGTTATAGACAGGTCTGTATGTACATATTTCAAAACAGGAAAGTGCGAAATGTGTAAGAAAGTCTGCGGCAGGGAAGCGATTGATTTTGCACAGCAGGATACTTTTATAACTGAAGATGTAGGTTCTATAATTGTAGCAACCGGATATAAATTATATACAATAGATAAGAAACCGGAGACCAGTATTTACAAAGGTTACGGAGAATACGGATATGGAAAATACAAAGATGTAATTAATGGACTTCAGTTTGAAAGAATAGCTAGCGCTTCGGGTCCAACTTCAGGTGAAATGTTGAGACCTTCAGATAAAAAAGAACCTAAGAAGATAGTATTTATTCAATGTGTCGGTTCAAGAGATGAATCAAAAGGAATCTCTTACTGCAGCAAGATATGCTGTATGTATACCGCAAAGCATGCGATGCTTTATAAACACAAAGTTCATGATGGAGAAGCTTATGTATTCTATATGGATATCAGGGCTGGGGGCAAGAACTATGATGAGTTTGTGAGACGTGCCATTGAAGAAGACCATGTAAATTATATAAGAGGACGAGTTTCCAAAATAACTGAAGAAGACGGAAAACTTATAGTAAAGGGTGAAGATACAATTGCCGGTCTGCAGGTTACTATTGAAGCTGATCTTGTAGTATTAGCTACAGCGATGGTTGCACAGCCCGAAGCATCTAAACTTGCACAGACACTTGGCGTTTCATATGATAAATATGGCTATTTCCAGGAAGTGCATCCAAAACTTCGTCCAGTAGAAACAGCAACCGGAGGAATATTCCTTGCAGGAGCATGTCATTCACCGAGGGATATTCCCGAATGCGTAGCTATGGCATCAGCAGCAGCGGCAAAATCATTAGTTTTGTTTGGTTCCGACATGCTTGAAAGAGAGCCGATAGTAGCTAAGGTTGATGAAAGCACATGTGCCGGATGCATGTACTGTCAGAAAGTATGTGCATACAATGCAATAGAGAAAAAAGAAATAAGAGACAGACAGGGCAAATTGATAAAAGTAGTGGCTTATGTAAATTCAGGACTGTGCCAGGGGTGCGGAACCTGTAATGCTACCTGTCCCTCAAAATCAGTTGAGCTTATCGGATTTAAAGATGATCAGATATTTGCTCAGATAAACGCTTTCGCAGAGGTATAAATGGAAGAGAAATTTGAACCGAAAATAGCCGCTTTTGTTTGTAACTGGTGTACCTATACGGGCGCTGACCTGGCAGGTACTTCAAGATTAAAACAGGAAGCAAACGCACGACTAATACGAGTGCCATGCACTGGCAGAATTGATCCAGTGTTTGTTATAAAAGCATTTGAGAATGGCGCTGATGGAGTCCTCATTTCAGGATGCCATCCTGGCGACTGTCATTACAATGCAGGTAATTTCCATGCAAGAAGAAGATGGACAATGTTCAAGAATCTTCTTGAATTCGTGGGTATAGATTCTACAAGGCTACACTTCTCATGGGTCTCTGCTTCAGAAGGTAAGAAATGGGTAAGTGTAGTTGACGGTGTAATTGATTCTGTAAGGGCAAAGGGTCCTTTCACTCAATTCAAGAAATTAAATAAAGAACATGAAATTCCTGTGCAGACGGGAGAAGGAGTTTCCACGAAATGAATGAACTGAAACAAATCTGCAAAGATGTCCTTACAGAAAAGAAAGCCCGGTTAATTATCGGTTATTCTGAGGATAAGAATAAAAAAGTAAAACCCTATATAGCAAGAACTCCAGAGGATGCTGAAAAATTTACCTTTAATCATAATGCTGTTAATAATCTTGCTGTTTACATTCCACGATTCAAAAATCATTTTGAAGGGAAGATAGGGATTGTAGTTAAAGGATGTGACCTTAAAGCAGTTACAGCATTGATACAGGAGAACCAGGTTAAAAGGGAGAATCTGTTTATAATAGGAGTTAATTGCAGCGGAGTTGTAAGAGATACTGATAAAGATTTCAGCAAAGATAACTCTCAAATCAAGTGTAAATACTGCCAGATGAAAACTCCTGGTTATTTTGATGCAATTGCCGAGGAAACAATAGAATTTGAACTAACAGATGATGATCAAGCTGAAATGATGGCAAAGATTGAGAAAATGACTGCTGAAGAAAGACTTGATTTCTGGAATGCAGAGTTTGAGAAATGCATAAAATGTTATGCATGCAGGCAAGTATGCCCAATGTGTTATTGTGAGCAGTGCATTGCCGAAAAATCAACACCAAAGTGGATTGATACAAGCGCGACGCCCCGCGGCAATTTTGCATGGAATACAATCCGGGCTTTCCATATGGCCGGAAGATGCATAGGTTGTCATGAATGCGAGAGAGCCTGTCCGATGGATATTCCATTGTCATTACTAACCCGCAAAATGGGAATGGTTGCATCCGCCGAATTCGGATACAGACCCGGAATGAGCATAGATGAGCCGACTTTAATTGGTTCCTACAGTACTTCTGATAAAGAAGATTTTATTAAATAAGGAGCGGCAATGGAAGAATTAATAATAAGCACAGAAAACTTTAAGAAAATAGTTAAGGAATTGCAGGAAAAGGAATTCAGAGTAATCGGGATACCGGAAGGCGAAAATAAATATCAGGAGATTACAGTTGAGAAAGAACTTTCCTTAAATTCTGAAGCCGCTCCTGCAGGATCTTCATTTAAAGAATATTTCTTTCCTAAAAGTGAACCAATATTTTTTTACAAGCAGAATAACGGCAGTGTAGATCTTTTTGATCCAATTGAGGACAAGAAAGGAATTGTGGTAATAGGAGCAAAGCCCTGCGACGCTTCAGCTATGCCAATAATAAGCAAAGTTTTTAACTGGGATTATAAGGATGATCTTTTTAACAAAAGATATGACAGTTCATTAATAATTGGAATGTCATGCCATTACAAAGATGATTACTGTTTCTGCGTTTCTACCAAGGGATCTCCGGAGAACACAAAAGGGTCAGATGTATTTCTGACTACGCTCGAGAATAATTATTTCAAAGTTGCAACAATTACGCCCAAGGGCGAAGCATTTGTAAAAGAATATGGTAAGCATTTCGAGAAAGATGAGAAGAAACATAACCCTGTTGAAAGGAAGGAAGCAATACCAGAGCATTTCAATTATGAAAAGGTAAAGACCTGGTTAGACAATAACTTTGAAAATAAATTCTGGGATACTGCAGGGGAAATGTGTTTGGGATGCGCTCAATGTGCATTTGTTTGTCCAACCTGCCATTGTTTTGATTTAGTAGATGAGCAATGTGGATCCTGTGAAGGAAGGAGAGCAAAGAACTGGGATGCTTGTCAGTTTTCATTATTTACGAAGCATGCTTCAGGTCATAATCCCAGGGACAATCAGGAGAAAAGGTACCGTCAGAGGATATCCCATAAGTTCAAATACTACATGGATAAATTTGATGATATTCTCTGCACAGGCTGCGGCAGATGCGCAAGAGGATGTCCTGTTTCGCTGGATATTCTTCAGGTTGTAGAGGAAATAAATGCTTTTGCTGAAAAAAGTTAATACAAGATATTGAGGAAGAAATGAATTTATATACACCGGAACTAGTAGAAATTAAAGATATTATTGAAGAAACTCCTGACATAAGAACGCTCAAGCTTCAATTTAAAGACCCGGAACGGATGAAGAATTTTGAATTCAAAGCGGGTCAGTTTGCTGAGTATTCAGTTTTCGGAGAAGGGGAATGTACATTTTGTATAGCATCCTCTCCAACCAGACCAGAATATCTTGAATGTTCATTTAAGTATGCAGGAAAAGTAACCAACGCAATGACCAAGCTAAATATTGGGGATACGATGGGTCTTCGCGGGCCATACGGCAACAGTTTTCCGATCGAACAAATGAAAGGAAAGAATGTTGTATTTATTGCAGGTGGTATTGGTCTTGCACCAGTAAGATGCATAATTTGGAATGTACTTGATTTGAGGGATCAATTTAAGGACATAACAATTATATATGGCGCAAGGACAGTCGGCGATTTAGTTTATAAAAATGAATTGGAAGACTGGAAGCAAATGTCAGGTGTTAAAACTGTTGTTACAGTTGATCCGGGCGGCGAAACACAGGATTGGAAAGGAGAAGTTGGATTTGTGCCAACTATAGTAGAAAAAGTTGCTCCAGCCAGTAAGGATACTGTAGCAATAATATGCGGACCGCCAATCATGATAAAATATACTTTCCCGGTATTAGAGAAGCTAGGTTTTGAAGAAGAGAATGTGATAACTACACTAGAGAACAGGATGAAATGCGGTCTCGGTAAATGCGGCAGATGCAATATTGGGTCTGTTTATGTTTGCAAGGACGGACCAGTATTTTCATATAAGGAATTAAAGGATCTTCCTCAGGAATATTAACAATCCCTTCAATTTTTTATTTTATATCCCCGCCTAGGCGGGGATTTTTATATATCAAACTTCAGGTCACAAATTCCTTCCATTTTTATTACCAATAATTAATTATATTAATAAGTTCCTTAAATTGCTTTATTCAAATCATTTCCGGAGAATGTTATGAACAAAAAACTCATTCTGATTGTTTTACTATTCATTTCATTATTTTCATTTTTTATATTTAATAAACAGAGTCGGAATTTACCCCCTGCACCCACTCAAGGAGAAAGGGATGATCCTTTTGGTGCTGAGCAATACAGATATAATATGATAGCTGGTAATAAGGGATATATTGATCCGCAGTCAAGGATGAATGCAATTGAATACACTTCAAAAAAATTACTCTCCGAGAATAAACAGCTGAAGGCAAATGGAATTTCGACCTGGATCCCAATCGGTCCCGGAAATATCGGCGGAAGGATAAGATCAATTATCATCAAACCTTCCAGCACGACAAATATTTTGGTCGGTGCTGTTGCTGGCGGTATTTGGAAATCCACAAATGGTGGAACAACCTGGGTCTCTAAACTTGATAATGGCGCTCAATTGGCAATCGGTAGTATGGTAAGAGACCCATCAAATGAAAATATTGTATATGCCGGTACGGGTGAAGGTTGGAATAATTCGGATAATGTATACGGGGGCGGGATTTACAAATCTACCGATTTCGGAGAAACATGGAATTTACTTTCAAGCACAATTGGTGCTAATATTATGAATTTTAGCAATGTAAGATCAATGGCATTTGATCCATCAGGTAATCTTTATGCAGTCACATATTCCTATAAAAGGAAAGATGGGCAGGGATTATTATACACTTCCGGAGGGTTATATAAATCAACTAATGGAGGGAGTTCATGGTCAAATATTAATTCTTCATCCACAAATTATTTTATGGGAGATGATGTAATTCCTTTTTCTGCAAATACAATTATTTATGCAACCGGATATTATAGCGGTACATCTACACTCGGCGGAATATTCAGGACAACTGACGGTGGGACAACCTGGAACAAAATAACTACTAACCTGCCGACATCCAATTATAGAAGGATCGCGTTTGCTAAAGATCCAAATAGCACAAACACTGCTTATGCACAAATTGAATCGGGTCTTTATACAACCCCTGATTTTGGACTATCCGGGATCTATAAAACAACTGATGCCGGCGCCACGTGGACTGCTTTAACCAAACCGAGCAATTTATCTTCAACTTCAAGCACTTCCTTTTTAGGCACTCAAGGGTGGTATGATAATGTAATTGCAGTGGACCCATTTAACTCAAATAACATTTATGTCGGTGGTGTCGATATGATGAAGTCGGGTGATGGTGGTAATTCATGGTTTCAATTAACTTATTGGTATGCCGGATATGGTACTCCGGAAGTTCATGCAGATCATCATGCAATAGTGTTTGATCCTATTCATTCCAATGTTGTTTATTGTGGAGATGATGGAGGAATACAGAAATCAACTGACGGAGGGAATACATGGACAAGTTTAAATAACAATCTTGCCATAACGCAGTTTTATGGAGGGGCGGTATATCCAACAGGGACCAAATATTCCGGAGGTACACAGGACAATGGCCATCTTCAATTTTCTTCAGGAACAAACTGGGAAGAAGTTTATGGAGGAGATGGAGGTTATGCTGCACAGGATCAAGGGAATTCTTTAGTCTCATATGAGGAGTATGTTTATCTTGATATGAGCAAAACGACTGATGGTGGAAATAACTGGAACGAATGCATTACAGGACTTACGGATGGGAACAACTCAGCAAACAGTCTATTTATTTCTCCATTTGTATTGAATCAGCAGAATTCATCTGTTCTTCTTGCCGGATCCAATAAAGTTTGGGCAACTATTAATTCAGCCGGATCATGGACACAAGTAAGCAATACTCTTACAACGGGGAAGGTCAGTGCACTTACTATAGCGAATGCGGCTGCTCCTTATTTAGGATTTGCAGGCACTACTGATGGTCATGTTTTTAAATGTGCATCATTAAATCCTGCCTTGGGTATAAACACCTGGACTGATATTTCACCTTCAGGAAATAATGCAGCGTATGTAAGGCGAATAACAGTTGATCCATCGAACCAGCAGAATATTTATGTATGTTATTCAGGATACAATGATAATGGATTAACTCCTACAAAACATATTTGGTATTCAAGCAATCAGGGAACTGCCTGGACAGATATATCGGGGGATTTGCCGGATGTACCGGTTCATTCATTACTGGTTGATAATAATATTTCAACAACATTATATATCGGCACAGAGACCGGAGTATATCAGTCAATAAACAGGGGCACAAACTGGACGCCTGCAAACACAGGAATGCCACTATATGCACCTGTTGATGAATTAGTTTATCAGAAGGGGACTAATAATATGTTTGCTTTTACTCATGGGCGCAGTGCATTTATGACAACAATAGCAACATCTGTTGAATCAGAGACAAATGGGAACAGTCCGGTAACTTTTGAAATAGCCCAGAATTATCCTAATCCATTTAATCCTTCGACAGTTATAAAATATTCTTTACCAACGGATGAAAATGTTAAGGTATCAGTATTCAACATTAAAGGAGAATTGGTAAAGCTGTTGGTAGACCAGCAGCAGAAAGCTGGATATTACAGCGTGGCTTTTAATGGTCAGGGGCTTTCAAGCGGTATTTATTTTTATAAAGTTGAGGCAGGGAATTTTAGTCAGGTAAAGAAAATGGTATTGTTAAAATAATATCAGAACTAGTTATTAAATTAGAAAACCTCCGGTATTAAATTAATCGGAGGTTTTTTTATGAATAGCTTTTCATCAGTGTAAGAGTTTGAGCATAATATCCGCCCCCGAAAAGATTGAGGTGATTCATTACATGATATAATTTGTATATATTTTCCCGATACTGCCATCCATCCAGTAGGGGAGGGTCTCATTATATGAATTATAAAAGGATTCAGGAAATCCACCGAACAGTTTAGTCATCGCAATATCAGCCTCTCTATGCCCATAATAAACGGCGGGATCAATAAGACAGGCGTTTCCATTTTCATCCGAAATATAGTTACCGCTCCATAAATCTCCATGCAAGAGGGAAGGGGGAGCAACTAAATCTGTAATGACAGAATCAATTTTCTTTTCCAGATTATAAAATAACTCTCTTAATGTCGCATCCGCGTACCCATTCTTTTCAAGAAGCCGGTACTGAAAAAGGAGGCGGTTATTAAAATAAAAGTTTATCCAGTTATGGCGGGAATCATTATCAGGTAAATTAATCTGAGGAGTTGAGCCAATATAATTATTCTCATAGTATCCGAATTCATTTGAAGTATTTTTATGAAGGATTGCAAAATTTCTACCGAAATCTTCAAAGAAGGTTTTTTGTTTCGGTGCAGAATTAATAAACTCAAGAAGAATAAAATCTGATCCGCAATAAATCATATCCGGAACCCGAATGGCTTCTGCTTTCTTTAATTCTTCAAGTCCGTGCCCCTCTTTAATAAACATATCTTCTTTTGCGGTATCATTTATTTTAAGAAGGTATGTCTTATTATCTGTAAATGAAATTCTATATGCATTGCTAATGCTTCCGCCTGAAATGGGGACAGAATCAACAACATAAGAATTCATAAATTCTTCAAGTTTCCTTTTTACCGAATTATTTAAAGTCATCTTTTATTTTGTTGAGCAGATTTATACAGGCATCTTTAAGTAAATCAATAACATTATCGAATGCTTGTGGTCCACCGTAATAAGGGTCCGGGACAGTTTTCACATTCTTATCCGAACTAAAAGCGGTTATTTTATAAATCTTCGAGGAGTATTGATTATTTTTATCAAGTGACTTTATATCAAAATAATTCTGATCATCCATAGTAAGAATATAGTCAAACTCATCGAAATCAATAATGGGGTTAAATTTTCTTGCTTTATGATTGAGTTCAAACCCTCTGTCGGATGCCTGCAGGAGCATTCGCGGATCTGGAGATTCACCAGTATGGTATCCGATAGTTCCGGCTGAATCAGCATATATTTTATCCTGAAGATTGTTTTGTACAATTAAGGCTTCCATAATGCCCTGAGCTGACGGTGAACGGCAAATATTACCCAAACAAACAAATAATACTTTTTTCATGTAACTCTATTTTAATAAGTTGAAAAATTAAACATAATGTAGGAGAAAGGAAAGAAAGATAGAAATCACTATCATAAATTCTAAAAGTAATTTTAATTTATCGTATAATGCAGAGGACAAAGTGTATTGGATACACTACAAAACTATCATCCGGCATTGAATTATGATGTATTTGAGGTATTTGAAACTGGCACTTCAATTGCTTATCATTGAATAAAGAAATTGAGGAAATGATGAAAAAATATCTGTTGTTAATAATATTACTGCCATTGCCATTGTTCGCTCAGTGGAATACTTCGGCCATAAAACTTGGGACCTTTATTCCATCATCAGCAGGAGCGGGTTTTATAGTCGGCTATGAAGGTTCGCATTTTTTTGATCCACACTTTAGCTTTGGATGGAGTATTGATTGGTATCATTCAAATTATACAGACGAAACAGTGGTAAATGAAGCAAACCAATTATATGGTGTTGGAGTTACTCAAAATCAGTTAAGGGCAAGCACTAATTTACATGATTTTCCAATAATGGCTGATATTAATATTAGATTTCCCATTACACCTCTTGCAGAAGTTTATGGTACGGGCGGATTAGGATTTGAGGCATTGTTTATAAGTTACAATAATTTTGATAATCCTTCAGAAAATGATTTTAAGACAGCGTTCGCTTTTAACTGGCGAATAGGTGCCGGTGCAACTTATGCAATCGGAAATAGATCGGAAGTTTTTGGAGAATTGGCATTCCATTATTCTCAACCAAGTTGGACGTATCAATTCACTGATCCAAATACAGGTCGTCAAGATACATATCAAAGATCAATAGATATGAGCGGTATGATGTTCCGTTTGGGAGTTAGGATTTATTATTAAATTTTTAAGGGGCGGGGAATAAACCCGCTCAGTAATATTTTTAAGCTGTGCATTATTTATAAACTTCCCCAATTAAAGTAACAACCAACTTTCTATTTCCACCATGGTTACGATGTTCACAAAGATAAATGCCCTGCCAGGTTCCCAGGTTAAATTCACCATTTGTTACCGGAACTGAAATACTACTGCCCAGGATGACTGATTTAATATGTGCAGGCATATCATCAGAGCCTTCAGAATTATGGTCATAATAGGGGGCATTCTCCGGAGCCAATCTGCTAAAATATTTTTCTAAATCTGATCTTACATCAGGATCGGCATTTTCATTCAGCGTTAAGGATGCCGATGTGTGCTGAATAAATATATGGGCGATTCCATTTGAAAAAATCCTTAGTTCGGGAAGATTTCTAAGAATTTCATCGGTAATAATATGAAATCCTCTTTTTTTCTGTTCTAATATTATTTCTTTTTGAATTACATTCATCTTAATTTATTAGTTATATCAGTTACTTCAATCTTAACACCGTCAAGATAATTATATGAATCGGTCCCAAGGCATTTACCTTTAATTGTAACCTTATCACCCAACTGCAGGCGGGCGGCTTTGAATTCGTCCTTTTCATTTGTGAAAAAGAAGAAGACATTTCTGCCTGAATTATAAGTATCAAGTTCTAGAACTTTTCTTGTGCCTAATATTTTATAATTAGCTTTAACGATACCTTCGACATAAATTGTTTTATTTAGATATTTAGCATCGGCTTCAGATTTATTATTAGCATAATCAGAGGAAATTACTGTAACATCAACCCTGATTTGTGACAATCTGTTGTATATTATAGCAATGAAAATTGATAGTATTAAAAATCCGCCAAAAATGTAAATCTTTTTCAAATTAACTTCTCCCATAATCATTATTAAACATATTAAAGAAAAACATAGAAGGAAACCATATTATAGACATATTTTATTTATTTTAGAGAAGCTTTAATAAAGTATTATTATATACGAATGGAAAATACAGATTCAGGTACAGAAAATAAAAAAAGAATTGCGCTCACATCAGTAATGGCCGCAGTATTTCTGACAACATTCAAACTATTGATTGGTGCACTAACGGGAAGTCTTGGTATTTTATCGGAAGCGCTCCATTCGGGATTGGATTTAATAGCGGCCGTAATAACCTTTTTTGCAGTTAAATTTTCAGACCTACCTGCTGACAAAGAGCATAATTATGGGCACGGCAGGATAGAAAACATTTCAGCACTTATTGAAACTTTTCTACTTGTAGTTACCTGCTGCTGGATAATATATGAAGCTTTACACCGTCTTATAACAAAAAATATTGAAATTGAAGTTACAGTATGGAGCTTTATAGTAATAGCTACCTCAATAATAATTGATATAACCAGATCACGGGCACTTTACAGGGTTGCAAAAAAGTATAATAGTCAGGCACTAGAAGCAGATGCACTTCATTTTTCTACGGATATATGGAGTTCATGTGTAGTTTTGTTTGGATTAGCAGGTGCTTCATTAAAATTTTATTATGCTGACTCAATTGCGGCACTTGTTGTGGCAGCAATCGTTCTAAGCGTTAGTTACAGAATGGGAAGAAAAGCTTTTGACGCACTAATGGACAGAGCCCCCGACAGGATAGTTGAACAGATAAATGTGGCAATAAGCAATATGCCAAGTGTATTAAAATTTCATGATTTGAGGGTTCGTGAATCCGGGCAAACCAAATTTGTTGAATTAAATATTCATGTTAATAAAGGATTATCACTTGAAAATGCACATGGCATTTCTGAAAATGTTGAAGAAGAGATAATAAAAATAATTCCTAATTGTAAAGTTACTGTGCATGTTGAACCAGACGAGATAGATTAATATAAAAAATGCTGCCGGACGTGAGGGAGCCAATCCGGCAGCTAAAGTTAGTTCAAAAGGGCATGATTCTTTGAACCGAAATAAACTTAAATAATGCAAGCTAATAAAAAGCCGTATTTATTTCCCCCTGAAATGCGGATCACAATTTAATGAAAAAACCTATCATAAATAATCTTTAATGTGGTAAGTATAACTATTGTAATAAATATAGGTCTTATAAATTTAACCCCTTTTTTTATAACAAGTCCAGCACCCAATTTTGAGCCGGAAATCTGACCTACTGCCATCACAATTCCCGTTGTAAAAACAACGTATCCGCCTAAAACAAAAATGAATAATGATACAATATTACTGGTGAAATTCATCACCTTTGTATAGCCAGTGGCTTTTTTAAGGTTATAACCGAGACCAATAACAAAAGCGATTGCCCAGAAACTTCCAACACCAGGACCAAAAAATCCATCATAGAACCCAAGCCCGATACCGGCAAAGAGGTAAAAAATATTTTCATTCATTCTTGCCTGGAAGTCATGTTCACCAAGGTTTGTTTTTACAAACGAATAAATAATTATAGCAATTAAAAGAAAGGGTATTATATATTTTAGGACATCGCTGCTGACCTGTTGGACAGTCCATGTTCCGATGGCAGATCCAATAAAAGTAAATATTATTCCGTTAATACATGCTTTGAGAATAACAATATCTTTTTTAATATAATAATACGAAGCAGTAAAACTACCGAAACTTGATTGAAATTTATTAGTTCCCAGGGCTAAGTGGGGTGGATAGCCAAGACTTAAAAAGACTGGAAGGGTAATTATACCTCCTCCTCCGGCAATCGAATCAACTAAACCTGCCAGGAACGCTGTCAGGAACAAAACCGGATAGTGCCAATATTGCAAAATCAAAGAAGAAATTCCATATAAAGGAAAGTAATTAAATATTTTGTTTTAATAGGCACCGATTTCTACTTTTGGTTTTTTGTGCAGTTATCGCAATTACTGCATGGTTTTTCACCTGGGAATCCGAAGTAATCCGAGATAAAGACACGACGGCATTCATTGCTTCTGAAATAATTTACCATTGAGAGAAGTTTCTTATTGTCGTTTAGGAGTTTTTCTTTCATGAAGACTTCATCCTGAAGTTGTCCAGGTAGTTCATTGGTAATCACAAGGTTTTTGTTGTCAATCGAGCCTTCAGTTACGCCATAGCGGTCGAGCATGCTAAGAGAGGTTTCAATCCTGAAATCTTTTCTGTTTTTGAAATTCATTTGCTCTCTGAGGAAATCGATTCCTTCTGAGTTAGCTCTTAGGATATCTCTTTGCAATAGGTCAAACAGGGCAAAGTAGAAATCTGCACCCGGATTTGACCATTTGATAAATTCCATTTGGGTATATAGGTCATCCTGATTGTATAGCAGGAGGCATAATGAATGTTCTCCATCTCTTCCAGCGCGGCCGATTTCCTGATAGTAAGATTCAATGGAGGAGGGGACTTCAGCATGAATAACGAAGCGGATATCGGGTTTGTCAATTCCCATCCCAAATGCGTTTGTGGCAAGGATGAGATTTTCTTTGCTGTTAAGGAAATCCCTTTGTCTTCTTTTTCTAATCTGGTCTGGCAACTTTCCATGATAGGTGCCATGTTTAAGACCCTTATCGTTTAATTTTTCAGAAAAGCGCTCAAGAGTTTGTATAAGTGCAAAATAAATAATACCAGATCCCTTATATATAGTATTTACGTTTTGGATGATTGGGAATTTTTCCTTTTCATCGAAGATATCAGCAGTTTCAAGACGCAGGTTTGGTCTTTCAATTCCCTGGTGGAATATTTTGGTATCTTTTTCATTTAGATTCAGTTTACTAATAATATCAAGCTGTACTTCCCGGGTGGCAGTAGCAGTAAGGGCAATTGTCAGAGGGTTATTGATTAGTTGCCTAAACTCGCCTAGCCGTGAATAATCTGGTCGAAAATCATGTCCCCATTCAGAAATACAATGGGCTTCGTCAACTGCGAGGAGAGAAATATTTTTTTGTTTTATTCTATCTGTGAATTCTTTTTTTCTGAAACGTTCAGGAGTAACGTATAGAAGTTTCAGTTTACCGGTCATAAATTGTTCAAGACGCTGTTCTCTTTCCTGCTTGGAAAGAGTAGAATTGATAAATCCAGCAGGGATATTTTTTTTCCTTAAGGAATCAACCTGATCCTGCATAAGTGCGATCAGGGGGCTTATAACAATTGTACTACCTTCAAACATGAGGGCAGGCACCTGATAGCAGAGTGATTTACCGCTCCCTGTTGGCATCAGAACGAGAGTATGGCCACGTTCGTTCACAATTCTTTTGATGATATTTTCCTGTTCACCACGGAATGAACTGAAACCGAAGTATTGCTTTAAGATATTAAGGGGCTGTTCCAATTATAGACTCATTTTACTTTTTCTTAGTTTCAAAGTTATGAAATTGGGAGAATAAAATTGCATTAATAGATTCAGAATCTAAGGTAAGTAGATTTTATTATTATTTCGTGTGCGTATTTGGTTAGAAATGTTTTTAGCCGTTTGTAATACTGAAGTTCCAGTATTTTACTAGATATGTACTTATGAAATCGATTTGAAAACGATTTTGCCTGTAAATAATGTTGGTTAAAAAAACGGTACTATTTAAGAATATGTTAATAATTTGAATTTCACCCTGCCGGTACATGTACCGGTAGGGGAGTTTTGTGGGGAGAAGAATAATTAGACTGTATTTCGATTACAAATTATTTTGCAGGCGGACCATTAGGATCGTCCGGTAAATTGTCCATATGAGGTTGACAGCAACCCTGTGGACCCGGCATATTGTCTTTCCCTTTCATAGAAGGGGGTGGAAATCCATCATCGGGTCTTCTCATCTGCTGTTCGTCTCTAAAATCGTCAAATTTTTTCTTTTGAGTATCATTCAGGATTTGAGAAATCTGATTATCGCGGTCAGTCATCAGATTATCAACTTCCTCTATATCCTTTTGATGTGCCTTTTTCATTTCTGCCACTTGTTTCTGATGAGCTAATTCAAGCTTATCTCTCAAATCATTTAGTTTGGCATCTGAAGAGGAGACGATAGACTTTATTTTGTCTGTCTGTTTATCATCAAGTTGAAGAATTCTTTTCAAATGAAGAACCTGTTTGTCGACTGAGGGAGGGTTCGGCTGTGCAATTGCATTACCGATTAAAATTATAAACAGAACTCCGGCTATTAAAATGTTTTTCATGTATTAATCCTTAATTATTTTTAGTTTCAATCTTTAGACAATGGTAAAGCTTAAGTTATTCCATTACTTAATAATATCAGTAAAATAAATTTACAACTGATTAGTTTTATGTTATAACCTTTACTCTTCCGGATGCTGTCTATCGGGAGGAGGGGGCGAATGTGAGTCGGGATCCCGAGGTCCTTTACCCGGAGGGGGAAGGGGCGGCAAACGTTTCATCCTATCGATCTCTTTTTTCAAATGGTCCTTTTGTTCTTGATTTAATACTTTATCCAAATCTGCCTTCATAGAATCCATTTGGACGGAGACCTGCTGCATGCTGGATTTTGCTAAACTGTCCATGTGATTATGATAATATACCAGGATTGAGTCTACAGAAGTCAACTGATTATTATCAGGTTTAATTATATCTTTAAACATGTTCACAAAACCATGGCGTTCTCTGAATTCATCAATCCTACGAAATCTATTTCTTACAGAAAGTTCGCTGAGTTCAAACCCAATAGCCGCACCTATAAGCAGTACGGATAATATTATCAAAGTTGATTTGACTTTAGTGTTCATTAGTTGTTACTCCCGAAGAGGTTTTGTATAGGGTCGAATGCATATACAATTGATGAACCGGATTTACCAAACAGATTTTCAACTGAATAGATATTGCCATTTTTAATATTATAAGAGACTAGAAGTATTAGTAGAATTATTGCCGAAAAGGCTATTTTCCGGAAAGAATATGTAAGTGTGTTAATCCAGGAAAAGGCGAAGGGAATAGTTTCTTTAGAATATAGTTTATTGAGTAACTGATCTTCAAAAAATGGATTAAAATCCTGATCAGCGCTTTTTTCTAAAGTATTTCTTAATTCTCTAAGCTGTTTTATTTCTTCGCGGAGTTCAGGTGAATTCTGTAATTCATAATTAAATAAAACTTCTTCCTTAGCAGAAAGGAAGGTATCAAAGCTTTTATACATCAGTTTTTCAATTATTTTTTTCATAACTCAACTATTTGGTTTTATAAATTCCTTTAAAATTTTCTGAGCTCTTGCTAGCCTGCTTAATACAGTGCCCACAGGAAGATTAAGTATCTTAGCTGTTTCCTCTGATGAATAGCCCTCGATTAAACGGAGTACAATAACGATACGGTGTTTTGGGACCAATTTTTGAACTGCCATCCGGACAATCTCAATATTATCATAAGAAGTTTCAAATGAAGAATGATCAACAAAATCTTTCCTTTCTTCTATCATTTGACTCAAAGAAAATATTTTTTTCCTCTTTCTTCTTTTAATTTCATTGAGAGAAAGGTTTATTGCAATTCTTGTGAGATAGGTACTTAAAGCTGATTCACCTCTGAAAGCTTCCATTTTACGGAAAAACCTGATAAAAACTTCCTGCCCAATATCATCAGCTTCATCGCAGCAGCCTATCATTCCATGAATTGTAGAAGCAATTTTTGACTTATGGCGATGAACAATTTCAGTAAAAGCATATTGTTCGCCAATTAAAGCCAGTTCTATGAGCTCAATATCAGAAGCATTATCAGATAAAGAAGGGTTTATCAAAAATTATCCTGCTGGTAAATTATATTTATTAGACAATCGGAATATATTCTTTATTCCAATTAGCTGATAATAAAATTCAGAAATAACCGAAAGAAAGATATTCACTTTTAGGTTGTACTATTTAAAACTTGAAATTTCTTTAAGGGTATAATTTCAGATATTATTATTCCTATTAGTAATAATGTATGTGATATATAACACACAGCAAAGAAGACCAATATATCATATTTAAATAAATGAATTAGAAAATGATCATATTAAAAGCCTAGTTTTTAAGCATTTTAAAATAAATATTTTACAAATCTACAAAAATGGAGTTCTATATGGACGAGAAAGGATTATCAGGTGAAGTTTTTTATCCCTCCAAAGAAATTCTTAAAAAAGCACATTCTAAAGAATATGAAGAATTAGTAAAGTTCGGTTCAGACGATCTTGAGGGGTTCTGGGCAAAGGAAGCCAAAAATCTGCATTGGTTTAAGAAATGGGATAAGGTCCTCGATGATTCTCAAAAACCATTTTATAAATGGTTTACAGGAGGAAAAACCAACATAGCATATAATTGCCTTGATGTTCATGTAAATACTGCCAGAAGAAATAAGTTGGCATTTATTTGGGAAGGTGAGAACGGTGATTTCCGTGCGCTATCATACTTTGCAATGAGAAGGGAAGCATGCAAATTTGCAAACGTTCTAAAGAGCCTAGGCGTTAAAAAAGGAGATCGAGTAACTTTGTATATGGGAAGAATTCCGGAACTTGCCATAGGAATGCTTGCTTGTGCAAGAATAGGAGCAATTCATTCTGTGGTTTATGGCGGTTTTTCTGTTGAAGCATTGCATGAAAGATTAGAGGACAGTCAGTCAAAGATCCTAATTGTCGCTGATGGTGCTTATCAGAGAGGTAAGATTGTTCCATTAAAACAGATAGCTGATGAAGCGCTTCAGAGAGCTGCTACAGTAGAAAGTTGCCTGGTAGTGAAAAGGACTGGGCAGCCGATTAATATGGAATCTGGGAGGGATATGTGGTATCATGAGCTCATGGCTCTTCCGATAGCAAGTAATTCCTGCAATATTGAAATAATGGATGCGGAAGATCCTTTGTTTATGCTATACACATCAGGGACTACAGGAAAACCTAAAGCTATTCTTCATACCCACGGCGGATATATGGTAGGAGTTTATTCGACATTGAAATATGTGTTTGATATTCACGAGGAAGACCGATATTGGTGTGCTGCTGATCCGGGCTGGATAACGGGTCATAGTTATATTGTTTACGGACCGCTACTTAATGGAGCCACGTCCTTCATGTACGAAGGTGCTCCGACTTTCCCATATCCAAACCGCTGGTGGCAAATGATTGAAAAGTATGGAATAAATATTCTATACACAGCACCTACTGCAATCCGCGGACTTATGCGCTTTGGCGAGGCATGGCCGAACAGGCATGATCTTTCCTCTCTGCGTCTATTAGGAAGCGTTGGAGAGCCAATTAATCCCGAAGCCTGGAGATGGTATCATAAAGTAATAGGGAAAGAAAAATGCCCTATAATGGACACTTGGTGGCAGACAGAAACCGGAATGTTCATGATAACCCCAATGCCAAGTGTTCCCTTAAAGCCTGGTTCGGGAACATTTCCCTTCCCAGGTTTAGTGATGGATATTTATGATGAAAACGGGCAGCCGGTTGGACCTAATGAGGAGGGATTTCTTGTTATTAAAACTCCCTGGCCTGCAATGATCCGAACGATTTATAAAGACCCTGAAAGATATGTTGCCCAGTACTGGAGTAAATTTCCGGGAGTATATTTAACCGGCGATTCAGCACGTAAGGACGAGGATGGTTATTTCTGGATAATCGGAAGAGTTGATGATGTAATTAAAGTCTCCGGATACAGGCTTGGAACGGCTGAGATTGAAAGCGCCTTAGTTAGTCATCCTGCAGTTGCAGAAGCTGCTGCAATTGGTCTTCCGCATGAAGTAAAAGGAAATGCTATTTATGCGTATGTAATACTTCGAAATGGGGTTGCTAAATCTGAACATTTAGTGGAAGAGCTGCGTCAGCATGTTGGACATGAAGTAGGGCCTATAGCTAAACCAGAGCATATAGAAATAGTAGAAAGTCTCCCCAAAACCAGAAGTGGAAAAATAATGAGGCGAGTACTGAAAGCAAAAGCATTAGGAGAAGATCCGGGAAATCTGTCTACTCTAGAGGAATAATGAGATACTAAGAGGCATAGTTATTAAATAAAGTTAATTAATTGTTTCCGAGGCAAACCTGATTTTTACGGTTTGCCGAAGGAAACTTTTCAAATAATCTTTCGTTTACGATTAGCTTATACCATCCAAACAACAATTTAATACCAACCAAAGTATTCTGTTTTCAATTTTAATTTTCTGTAAATTGTTCTTAAATTGAAAGATAAATTTTACTAAATATGCAGTTTAAATTGAATAAAGACACAGTAACCAATAAAAGCTTTGAACAGGAAGTACAAGAAATTTATTCTTTAGTTGATGGTATTAATGGAATTCATAATAATTCATACGAATTTCCGGAAGTGAAGAACAAACTAAACACAATCATTGATCAGATAACTCAGAAATATTATGAATATGCTTTAATTTCAGAAGCATCTCTCGATGTAATATTTAGACTATCACGGACAGGGAAAATGATTTTTATCAGTCCCTCATGTAAAGAGGTGTTTGGGTATCAACCTGAAGAAGTGCTTGGGAGGCCATGGATCGAATTTGTTCCAGAGAGCCGATTAAAAGCACATTTTGCAGAATTGCATAATTTATTCAGAAATAAAGAAATTGTTAATTTCATTTCCAGCATTATTCACAAAGACGGGCATCTTGTACCTGTTGAAGTAAATGGTAAGATTGTTGAATTTAACGGTAAAGTATACGGTCAGGGAACATTCAGAGATATTACCAAAAGACTCAGAGATGAACAGCGTCTGATCTCATCAGAAAATACTTTTCGAAATATTTGGGAAAAATCATCGGACGGTCTTCTGCTGGCAGACAGCGAAGGGAAAATCGTTATCTGCAATGATGCATATGCAAATATGTTTTATAAAGAAAAGACAGAACTTGAAGGGAAGTCATTTACACATGTTTTTACACCGGAATACGGCAAGGTTGTTTTAAGTAGATATTTAAGTAATTATAAGGAAAAAATTAATACTCAAAAATATGAAGTCAAAGACCATATATGGAATGGTGAATATCTTGATTTTGAAATAACAAATTCATTTGTAGAAAGTGACGGCAAACTTCTTGTTTTAAGTATTTTTCGGGATATTTCTGAAAGAAAATCAAATGAAGTGCAGATGAGGAAAAAAGATCTCCTTCTGCAGGGAATATCAGAAGCGGTCAGAACATTAATATCTGAACATGATAATGAGAAAGGTTTTAACAGTGCTCTCAGTATTTTAGGAAAAGCTGCTGAAGTTGACCGTGTATATATTTATCAGCATCAGGAAGATACTGAAACTGAGGAAATGTATGTTATCCCTCTTTATGAATGGGCATCAGAAAAATCAGATTTACAGATAAAGAGTCTGGCTATAAAAAAACTTTCTTATTCCAGATTTGAGAGTCTAAAATTATATGATAATTTATCAAACGGGAATACAATTAAATTCCTAATAAAAAATCTTCCCATTGAAGCCAGAGACGCATTTATTGATAGAAGCATTAAATCCATAATTATTGTTCCAATTATTGTAAATGAAAAATATTGGGGATTTATAGGATTTGACGAGTGCACATCAGATAGGATCTGGAGCTCAAACGAAGAATCTCTTCTTATGGCGATGGCAGCATCTTTAGGATCAGTAATTAACAATAATAATTTCAGAGAAGAACTGATTAAAAAGAATAGAGAATTGGATATAGCGGTCATAAAAGCTGAAAGTGCTGCCAGAGCTAAGAGTGAATTTTTAGCACTTATGAGTCATGAGATCAGGGCTCCTATGAATGGAGTTATAGGGATGACTGGGCTGTTACTAGATACATTCCTTACAGATGAACAAAGGGAATACATAGAAACTATTCGTGTCAGCGGAGATCAGCTTCTTGTTGTTATTAATGATATTTTAGATTTTTCCAAAATCGAGTCAAATAAATTAGAACTAGAATATCAACCATTTGATCTGAGAGACTGCATCGAGGATTCTCTTGATCTAATGAGTTCCAAAGCTTCAGAGAAAGGACTTGATCTTGCCTATTTAATTGAAAATAATACACCTGTTACAATCAGCGGTGATGTTACCAGATTAAGGCAGATATTGACCAACCTTATTAATAATGCTATTAAATTTACTGAAACAGGCGAAGTTTTTATATTTGTGAAGGCTAAACAGCTTAAGAATAAAGATTTTGAAATATTGTTTGGAGTTAAAGATACGGGTATTGGTATCCCCTCCGATAAAATGGAGAGATTATTTAAATCCTTTAGTCAGGTAGATACCTCAACCACAAGAACACATGGGGGAACAGGACTCGGATTAGCTATAAGTAAACGATTATCTGAAATGATGGGGGGCAGGATTTGGGTAGAGAGTGAACCAGGTAACGGAGCAACCTTTTATTTTACTATGATTACTCAAGCTGTTGCTTCGCAACAAAAAATTTACCTTAAGAGCATACCTCAATTAAAGGGACAAAGAGTACTAGTCGTAGATGATAATTTTACAAACCGCAGAATTTTACAAGCGCAGCTTGAAAGTTGGGGGCTTTTACCAGTAGCTACCGAAAGTGCAATTACTGCGCTTAAATGGTTACAGGAAAATGATAATTATGATCTTTGCATATTTGACTTTCTCATGCCTGGGTTAGATGGTATTGAACTTTCAAGAGAAGTTAGGAAACTTAAAAACTGCAGTAATGTCCCTATTATAATCCTAACCTCAGTTGGAAAAAAGGAGGATATCAACAATTATAAGGATCTAAAACTTTCAGGTTATCTGAACAAACCCATCAAACAGAGTCAACTTTATGATAGTCTGATAAATGCTCTTTCAGGATCTGAAGATTTGAAGCAGGAGAAAGTACCTCGCCAATTAAAAATTGATCCGACACTTAGCGATAAAAGACCTCTTAAAATATTAGTTGCTGAGGATAATGTTGTAAACCAGAAGGTAGCAATAAGGATATTATCAAGAATGGGTTACAGGGCAGATGTAGCAGCAAATGGTTATGAAGTTATTGATGCTGTAAGAAAAATATCCTATGATTTGATCTTTATGGATATATTAATGCCTGAAATGGATGGTTATGAAGCAACTAAACTGTTGCAGGACGAATTTCCACCTGAAAAAAGACCCAAAATTATTGCAATGACAGCAAATGCAATGCAGGGAGACAAGGAAATTTGTTTACAGGCAGGTATGGATGATTACATTAGTAAACCGGTTAGGGTTGAGGATATGCAAGATATTCTGATGAAATGGGGGGAAAGAATAAAAGAAAACAGGGATAGTTATATAGAAAATCTTAAAATTGAGAAGTCGGGAAATAAAATAATAGATGAAAAGAATATATCATTCTTATGCGATATTCAGACCAAGGAAGATGTTGCTTTTTTCATAGATCTTCTTGATGTATATATTCATGACTTGCCGAAAATAATAAGTAATATAAATATAGCAGTTGATAGTAAGAATGGTGAGCAACTCTGCTTTTGGGCGCATAAACTAAAGGGTAGCAGCGTTACACTAGGTATTGAAGTTCTCACTGAAATCAGTAAAACTCTTGAGCAATCTGGAAAAGATAATATTATAAATGACGAGACAATTAAACTTAATGGAGAACTCATTCATAACTTTGAGATAATAATAGGTGAGCTTGAAGTTTTAAAAGAAAAATTTAGCAAAGTTTAATGGAAATAAAAAAAAGAGCTCCAATGAACAGGACGATCAATCTTAGCATAGATGATCTTAACATATATATTAAAAGGCTCTTAAAATTAAGCCAACAGGTTACGCCAGAAATAATAAAAAATAAAATTATCAACCAGGATCTGTTTCAAGTAATCGATTATCTTCCTTCTGGATTTGTTGATCTTCTATTTATAGATCCACCATATAATATTCATAAAAAATTCAATACCTCTTCATTTAAGGAAATGTGTTTCGATGAATATGAAGAATATCTGGAATCGTGGCTCCCCGGATTAATTAGATTGATTAAACCGGATGGTTCAGTTTATATATGCGGAGACTGGAAATCAAGTCCTGCCATATATAATATTGCAAGAAAATATTTATTTGTTCAGAATAGAATTACATGGGAAAGGGAAAAGGGAAGGAGTGCAAAACAAAACTGGAAAAACTGTTCGGAAGACATCTGGTTTTTTACACGTAGCAATAATTTTAAGTTTAATTTGAACGAAGTAAAAATGAAAAGACAGGTTCTGGCACCTTACAAAGATACGGCTGGAAGGCCAAAGGACTGGGAACTATCTGTTAAGGGTAATTTCAGGATTACATCGCCATCAAACATATGGACAGACATTACTGTGCCATTTTGGTCTATGCCTGAGAATACTGATCACCCAACGCAAAAACCAGAGAAACTTTTGGCTAAAATTATTCTTGCTAGCACGAATAAGGGGGACATTGTTTTTGATCCTTTCCTTGGATCAGGCACAACTGCTGTTACAGCTAAAAAACTAGATCGAAATTATTGTGGAATTGAATTAGATACAGATTATTGCTGTTTAGCTGAAAAAAGAATTGAATTTGCTGAAACGGATAGAAATATTCAGGGATTTGATGGCGAAGTGTTTTGGGAAAGAAATACTTTAAATCAACGGAATAATAATAAGAAGAAAAACGAAGAGTAATAACAGTAAATACATCTCAAAGATTTGGAATAGAAGAGAAAAATATCAATCTTTGTAACCTGATTTTATGATTATTTAACCGGGTACCGGTTAACATATGAGTGCCCAACCCCGTCAGATCCGGAAGGAAGCAGCGGTAAGTACAAAGTATGTGTAACCGTCTGCCCGGTTTTTTTATTTGGAATTAAATAAGTTCTGGGGAATAAGAAATTCCATTATCCCTTTCCCTTCCTTGACCTTATTATGAAAAATAATTTTAGCAACGGCACCTTTCTTAAATTCAATATATGCTCCACTACCTGAAACAAGTGAAGAAGCATGATTAGACAAATCAGGCTGGTGTCCCACGTATGCTATATCATTTCCGTCAAAAGAGTTGATAATATTAATTAGGTCATCAGTTTCACATCCACTTCCAAGTTTTCTATCAGTAACGATCTCATTGTCATAATTAAAAACAGAAGCTATAATTTTTGCGGTATGAAGCGCCCGAATATACGGAGAGGATATGATGTAATCAAACGCATGGATTATGTTCTTCCAGTTTTGAGCAGCATTTTTTATTTTTTGTTCACCTTCATGTGTAAGCTTCCGATCAAAGTCCTTTAAACCTTTTGAAATATTTTCAGCATCACCATGTCTGATTAAATAGATATTCATTTTAATTTAGTTCCAATTAAGTTATCCCTGTAATTTTTCAATTAAATTTTAATTTCGAAAGAATTGATTATATCAGTATACATTGCCTTAAAATTATCGTACGTATATTTTGATGTTTCAAAAATGAGCAAATACCTTACACTTTCAAAACTTAATTCAAAATATTGTATAAAATACTTACCTTGTTCAATTTTATCCGAAGTTCTTACCTTATATTTCCCTTGCACTAAATGATCAAGTTTCGTTTTAACATAAGTTTCAGCGGAATCATTAATAGAGATAGGGGCAACAAAAATACTGGCTCCAGACTCTTGATGATAATATTTTGAACCTCTCAATTTGTCAGACAAACCGATCTGACTCACATCTCTGATCTCTCTCCAGCCCTCAGTAAGTGTTAAAGAATAACCTGCTTTTGCACTTATATTTGAAGCGGTTTTAATTGTATCAGCATCCTTTGTAATTCCAATCGATTGTAGTACAGATTTTTCATCAGTTATTTCGGGACGATCAGATGTTCGTATTATACTGTTCACTTTGTCTTTAATAAAGCTGAAAAATATCTGATCAGGACTTAGATACTTTTTTAAAGTAATATTATAAGTAAAAATTTCAGATTTGTTGGATATGAATGATGATTTATTACTCGATAAATCGGTTCTTATTCTATCAGGAGTTATTTCTGAAATATTCTGAAAATATTTGTTATCATTTGAAGTCATGCAGGTATATTCCCTGAAACATAAGTTCACAAGTGAATCAACTTTATATAACGAAACTCGATTTAGCCCGATTACATCTTTCGATAAAAATGATTCATCAACCTCTATCAAAAATAGATTATTAATTGTTATAGTTTTCATCCGGAGAACTCCATTTAAGGATTTATCCATAAGGAGAAGATTCAGAGAAGAATCATAGACTGCAAATCTATTATAAGCAGGGTTTGGATACTCAACTAATATCGAGAAAATATTCTTGTTAAGTGGAGTATGTATTTTGTCAATTTTAAGATCATTAAAATTAGAATTAACCGGCAAAGAATAATCAATTAAACCGGATAAAGTGTCGTTATAATTTCTTTCTCCGTTTATGGCAAAAGCAGCGAATTCTTTAAGCTTATTTTCTGTAAGTTGAGGTTTGGGATAGTCTTTTGCGGAATAATTGCAACCAGCAAAATAAAGTATAAAGAAAGTAATAATAATTAGTTTTGACATCATTTTTTCTTCTTAATGAAACTTATAGAAGATAACAATTTAAAAAATAACAATTTTCAGTGAAATATATCCGAAAAAGGTATTAGGCATATTAAATTATCACTAACCAATAATAAATAGTAGTAAATTACATATCATCTTTAGGAACTGATTCTTTAATGTAATTTATAATTATTTGAGTTTTATTTTTCCCAATTAGTTTTGCTAATGTTTCAAGTGATGAACTTTTCACAGCTTCCAAACTTCCTATTTCCTTTAGCAGTAATTCAGCTGTCGCAGGACCAATTCCTTTAATATCTGTAAGTTCGGTTTTAATAGTTCTCTTACTTCTCCGGGTTCTGTGAAATGTAATTGCGAAACGGTGTGCCTCATCTCTTATCTGCTGCAGAAGCTTTAGGCCTGAGGAAGTCTTTGGTATTGATTCAGGATCAGAATTTCCTGGGAAGTATACTTCTTCAAGTCTTTTTGCAAGGCCTATTATGTTATAATTTGTATATCCTAGTCCTTCAAGAACTTCTATAGCGCTGGATAGTTGTCCCTTACCTCCGTCAACCATTATTAAATCAGGAAGAGGCGTATTCTCTTCTTTAAGGCGTGAATATCTGCGGGTTATAACCTCCCTCATACTTTGAAAATCATCTGGTCCATCAACAGAATTTATAATGAATTTTCTATAAAGGCTTTTCTTCGGTTTACCATCTTCAAAAACTACCATACTTGCAACTGTGTCAGAACCCTGCAAATTTGAAATATCAAAGCATTCAATTTTTTTTGGAAGCACTTTTAATCTTAGATCTCTTTGAAGTGCAGAAACTGGGTAGGGAATATGCCCGTCATTTTTCATTTTTTGAATTTGAATTTCTTTAAGCTGGTAATTTGCATTCTCCCTACACATTTTTACTAATGATTTGAGGTTCCCTCTTTGAGGTATTACAAATTTTACTCTATGCCCGGCTTTCAAAGTAAGCCATTCTAATAAGGTATCCTGATCAGTAGGTTCAGTTTCAAGGAGAATTTCATCAGGTATTTCAACATATTCATTATAATAAAATTCAATGGCAGCAGTATATATTTCCTGAATTTCCTGTGTAACTTCTATACCAAGATGGAGCTGTCTTTTCCCCACAATTTTACCGCTTCTAATATTAAAGATTGAACAAGCAGAATCTTTTCCTTCATAAGCAACTGAAATAACATCCCGGTCATCCAGGTCTTCACTTACAATTTTTTGTTTCGAGGAAATAGCACTTAGTTTATCAATTTTATCCCTTAACTCAGCAGCTTTTTCATATTCAAGGTTATCAACCCGTTCTTTCATTTTTATAGTAAGATCTTGTATAAGATCATCGGTTTTGCCTCTCAATAGTTTTACTACTTCGGCAACCATCTCAGAATACTCTTTTTCTGAAACCAGCCCTTCGCAAGGGCCGCCACACCTACCTATATGAAATTCAAGGCACACCTTAAATTTTTTTTTGTCTATCGATTCCTGGTTTATATTCAATTTACAGTTTCTGATCTTAAATATCTGGTTTATCATTCTGAGACTATATTTCATATTCTTGACGTCTGTAAAAGGACCAAAATATTTAGACCCATCTCTTATAACTCTACGCGTTGGGTAGATTCTAGGGTATGGTTCATTAGTAACTTTAATATATGGGAATGATTTATCGTCTTTAAGGTTAACATTATATCTTGGATTAAACTGTTTAATAAGATTATTTTCAAGTACGAGGGCTTCTATCTCATTATCAGTTACTATAAGTTCCAAATCAGTTATTTTAGATACAAGGGCAAGCGTCTTAGGAGAATTTACACTTAAATGAAAATAACTTTTGACACGATTTTTGAGGTTTCTGGCTTTACCGACATATATGACCTTTCCTTTGTCATTTTTGAATTGGTAAATACCTGGGTTTTCAGGTAGTTCCTTAAGTTTAGATTCTAAATCGGGAGTCATTTTTATCTTATTCATTTAAACAAAAATAAGATAAAAGTAATTATAATAAAATGTGGATATAATCCTTCTGATTACAAACCATTCAGATTATATGCAGTTTTGATCTAAGTAAGAATCATATTTTTGGGAATAACTACTATACCGGATTCGGTTAATCTGAATTTCTTACTATCAGACACAGAATCAAATCCAATCTCGTATCCTTCAGGAACATTAACATTTTTATCTATTATTGCTCTTCTGATTCTGGCATGTCTGCCTATATTGCAGTTATTCATAATAATAGAATCTGTGATATAAGAAAAAGAATTAACTTTTACATTTGGTCCGAGTAATGATCTTTCTACAAGTCCGCCGGAGATAATGCATCCATCACAAATAAGTGAATTCAATGTTCGTCCTACTCTCTCTCCTTCATGAGACACTGTTTTTGCAGGAGGGAATTGATACTGATATGTCCTTAGAGGCCAGTTATAATCATAAAGATTAAATTCTGGTGAAATGCTTATCAAGTCCATACTAGCATCATAATATGAATCAATTGTTCCAATATCCTTCCAATAGGGTCTGTTCTTTTTATTCTCATCTTTAAATTTATAAGCAATTACATTCCTGCCTGTTTTTACTAAATAAGGTATTACATCTTTTCCAAAATCATGGCTCTTAATTTTCTTGGAATCCATTTCATGAAAAACATCCCTAAGTAGAGAGGCATTAAAAATATATATTCCCATATTAACAAAGGAATGGCCTGGCTTATCTGGAATTTCAGGGGGCTTTTCTGGTTTTTCTATAAAAGATTGAATGTTGTATTTAGCATCAACACCCACAATACCAAACCTGCTTGCTTCGTTTTTAGGAACATCTATACATGAAATTGAGAGATCAGCCTTTGTATCGACATGATTTTCAAGCATTTGAAAATAATCCATTTTATAAATATGGTCAGCACTCAGCATAAGGACCCATTTAACCCTCTTATCAGTGGAAATCAAATTAAGATTTTGATAAATGGCGTTTGCAGTTCCCAAATACCAGTCATTGTTCAATTTTCTCTGAGGTGGAACTGAATAAATGAATTCCCCGAGTTCAGGGTTAAAAATACTCCATGCTTCATATAAATGTTGATTCAGAGAATCAGATTTGTATTGAGTTAAAACATATATCCGACGAAGTCCGGAGTTTAGACAATTGGAAAGTGCAAAATCAATAATTCTGTATTTACCTCCAAAAGGAACGGAAGGTTTTCCCCTAAATAAGGTTAAAGGATGCAGTCTTTCACCCTGACCTCCGGCCAAAAGCATTACGACGGTATCTCTTAAAACTGATGATCCTGGTAAAGTCATGTTTATTCCTCTCAAGTTAAACATTTGTAATATATAGAATTAAGACGTCATTGGCAATTTCAGAAATGTGGAAAATATGTGTAGTTTTACTAAATCATATTATCATTTTGTTAAAATTAAATTTATTATTAACTATTCGGAAAAAAAGTGTCTTTAGTAAGTAAATATTAGAATTATTTATTATGAATTTCCCTGTAAAAAAAATCTCTTCGGTTTGCATTCCATTATTCTTCTTTTTTGGATTGATGATATTTTCCGGTTGGAATAGTGAAAAGAAAACGGTTGATAATTTCACAGATATATCTGTTCCCTCAAAAATAAATCCTAACCAATTAAAAATAGATATACTCCATTATGATCTTAATATTGATATCGATCCTAACAAAGATTTGATTAAAGGTGTCGCCTTAGTTAAAGGGATTATTACAGATAGTACCCTGACTTCTATTGATCTCAATTTTTATGACAATATGAAAATCAGCAGCCTTCAGTTAAACGGGAAAAATGCTGAATACACAAATACTGATAATATTTTGCATATTAAAAAGATCGATATTAAGGATACTTTTAATATAGAAGTAGTCTATCAAGGAACTCCTAAGCACGCAGGGCTTTCAGGCTTTGTATTTGGTGAAATCAACAAAAATAATGTTGTTTATAATCTTAATGAACCAAATTATGCTAGTACATGGTTTCCTTGCAATGATATTCCATCAGATAAAGCGCTCGTGGATATAAAGATTACTAATGATTCTGCCAATGTATCTGTATCTAATGGTGTTTTAGTGGGTGAAAAGCACAACGGAATAAAAAAGACTTACCACTGGAAGACCCTTTACCCAATCGCTACATATCTTGTTTGTATTTATTCAGCAAAATACGTCACTTTCTCTGACCATTATATTTCTCGAAATCAAAAAGACACTCTTCCTATTTTATATTATGTGTTTCCCAAAGATCTTGAGAATGCAAAAAAGGATTTTGAAGACCATCCAAAGTTTATTGAATTCTTTGCTAAAACTTTTGGTGAATATCCTTTCATCAAAGAAAAATATGGAGTAGCTGAATTTCTTTGGCAGTATGGAGCAATGGAACATCAAACAATAACTGGAATAGGTTCCAATTTCGTCTCTGGAAAGAAGATTTTTAATGATGTATATGTCCATGAGCTTGCACATCATTGGTGGGGCGATGCCGTAAGTCCATTAACATGGAAAGATATTTGGCTAAATGAAGGTTTTGCTACATACTCTGAAGCTCTGTATTCTGAGTATATTGATGGGAGTAAAGCACTCAAAGATGTTATGCACAACAAATATCAAGAAGATTTTGTCGGCAAACTTTACAACCCTGAAAACAATCTTTTTGGAACAACTGTGTATGATAAGGGGGCTTGGGTACTACATATGTTACGTAAGGAAACAGGTGACTCTCTATTTCTTCGAATACTTCGAACTTGGTTTGAAACTTATAAATACAAAAATGCTTCTACTGAAGATTTTAGAAAAATATGTCAACTCATTACAGGAAAAGATTTTACTAAGTTTTTTGATCAATGGGTTTATTCAGGAGAGGGGATTATAAAATTAAATTATTATTGGACTTCGGAACGAGCTCCTAATGGTTATAACTTATCAATTCACTTTGAACAGATTCAAAAGGAATATAATACATATATTTTCCCTCTGGAAATTAAAGTCATTTTGGAAAATGGAAAGGAAATATTTGAGAAACTTTTTATTGACTCACGAAATAAGGATTTTATCATTGTTCTGAATGACCTCCCAAGAGAAGTTGAACCCGACCCTTCAGGTTGGCTGCTTGCATCGATAAAAAATATTAAAAAGTGATCAATGTATTCCTTTTTCAATGATATAGATATGTTTATATTCTGTTTCCCTTTTATTTATATTTATTCTACAATTTATAATTGATTAAAGTGTCATATCTATTTATATCAGACATACATCTTGGTCTACAGACTAAAGAAATAGAAAAAGAGAAGGAAAAACTTCTAGTCCGGTTTCTTAATTTTGCTGGGGAGAATGGAACTGAACTGTTTATTGCCGGGGATCTTTTCGATTACTGGTTCGAATACCGCAAAGTATATCAAAAAGGTTTTTTTAGAACTCTCACAGCTCTTCAGGATTTGACTAATTCTGGGATAAAGGTTCATTACTTTATAGGGAACCATGATTTTATGCACCGGAATTTCTTCACCGATGAGATAGGAGTAGAACTTCACGAAGATGGAATAGATAGGATCCTTGATGGAAAGAGGTTTTATATCGCTCATGGAGACGGGTTGGTTAAAAATGATTTAGGATATAATATCCTTAAAAAAATCCTGAGGAATAAAACACTACAGATGTTCTATTCATTGATACATCCGGATATTGGCGTATCTTTGGCTAGCCATACTAGTAAAACTAGTCGTGACCATACTTCCAAAAAAGATTATGGAGAAGTTGATGGTTTATTTGAAGCAGCAAAATGCAAGATTGATATTGGATATGACTATGTCCTTTTTGGTCATTTACATAAGAGAATACTCGAAAAATATAATCACGGCTATTACATAAATTTGGGCTCATGGCTCACAGCTCCTTGTTATGGAGTTTTCAAAGAAAACAAATTTGAAATTGTAGACTGGAAATAAGATGGCAAAAAAGTCCGAAGAATTTGATTATAAGAAATATTTTAATGACCACTCATCCAGAAAAGTTTCTAAAAGTGCAAATGACTGGAAGAAACGGAAGAGAATTATTTATTACTCTCTTGGAGTACTTTTTCTTTTATTCATGGTTTATATAATATCAGGCCTACCATCCCTTGAACAACTTGAAAATCCACAACAACAGCTTGCAAGTAAAGTATATACTATAGATGGTGAACTTCTAGGTCAGTTTTATATAGAGAACAGGATCGAGACTAAATTGGATTCGATCCCAAAGCATCTTGTAAATGCTCTGATTTCAACTGAAGACAGAAGATTTTACCATCATTGGGGTGTGGATGCTGGCCGTTTCCTTAAAGCTATGGTTAAAAATGTATTTACATTTTCCAGAGAAGGTGCTAGTACAATTACTCAGCAGCTGGCGAAGAATCTTTATCAGTTGAAAGCTGGCAGAGAAAATATTCTTCAAACTGGTGTACGGAAAATCAGAGAATGGTTGACTGCTGTTCAGATTGAAAAAACATACACCAAGGATGAGATCCTCGAACTCTATTTAAATGTTTCTTATTTTGGAAAAAGCGCTTATGGAGTAGAAACAGCCGCTAGGGTATATTTCAATAAGCGTGCGAGTGAACTCTCAGTTCCTGAATCAGCCATGCTGGTTGCTCTTCTAAAGTCTACAGAATATTATGATCCTGAAAGGAAAAAGGACAATGCCCTTCGGAGAAGAAATCTCGTCATGCATAATATGTTTGAAGAAGGCTACCTAACGGATGCTGATTATGAAAAGTATAAACAGCAGCCGATTGTACTTGCGAAAGGAAAGTTGAGCGGTACGAAATCTGAAGCTCCTCACTTCATGGAGTATATCAGGCAGCAGATGGAAGCTATGGCGGATAAATATGGATATGATCTTTACAGAGACGGATTAAATATATATACCTCTCTTGATATGAGAATGCAGAAAGCTGCAAATAAAGCAGCAGCTGATCATTTAAAAGAGTATCAGGAATTATTTAACAAAGCATGGGACTGGAATAAGAACCAGGAGTTATTGTCTAGCTTTGTTGATAAGGCTATTAAAAATACAACTGAGTATCACGATGCAGTTTCACAGGATGAGAAAACAGCTGTTTATAATATGCTTAAAAACCATAAGGCATTTGTCGATTCTGTTAAAAGAGCTGAAACCAATATTGAAGTTGGGTTTGTTTGTATAGATCCTTCAAACGGGCAGATAAGAACAATGGTTGGCGGCTCTAATCAGGATTTCGGTAGGGGGCTGAATCATGTCACTGGTATAAGAAGACAACCTGGTTCATGCTTTAAGCCCTTTACATATATTACTGCTCTTGATAATGGTTATTTCCCCTCATACACGCTTTTAAATCAGAAATTTAACTATAAAGGTTGGTCACCAGATAATGCAGGATACGAATATGGCGGTTATATTACGCTTCGAGAGGCACTTGCATTTTCCGTTAATGTTATTGCTGGCAGAATGACAACAAGTGATATAGCACCCCCTAGTCAGGTGGTTAAAGTTGCTAAGAAAATGGGAATTAACTCACCCTTACAGGCTGTTCCTTCTATTGCTTTAGGAACATCTGATGTTACTCCTCTTGAACTTACCTCGTCTTTCGCTACCATAGATAATAACGGAGTGCATGTAACTCCTATCTCGATTATCAAGATTGAAGACAGGAATGGAATTTTGATAGACCAGTTTGCCCCTGAATACTCTGAGGCAATCTCACCTGAGACAGCATCAATAATAGCTGATATGATGCAGGGAGTGGTCAATTTTGGCACTGGTGCGGGGTTAAGAAAATGGTTCCACAGACCTGCCGCAGGAAAGACAGGAACTACTCAGAACTTTGCAGACGCTTGGTTTGTTGGTTTTACTCCTCAACTGGTTGCTGGCTGCTGGGTAGGGTTTGATGATCATCGAGTGAAATTTACTAACTGGTATGGTCAGGGAGCTCGCGCTGCAGGACCGATATGGGCCATGTTTATGGCAGATGTTTATAAAGAATTGGATCTACCTCTTAAATATTTTACTCTTGCACCGGGTGTTGAATCTATTGGATTCTGTAAGGAGACTATGGATAGGGGAGAAACAAAACTAGCTGCAGCAGGTTGTCCTAATGTGGTTACAGATATTATTAACTCAAAGAACTTACCCGGAGTCTGCGATATACACGGCGGTGGAACCAGAATAAGAAGAGAAGATAAAAAAGGAGATGCTGGCTGGTAATAGATCGGTTTTATTTAATAATAAAAAAAGCCTCCGGAGTTTAACCCCCGGAGGCTTAGAATCTTTGAACTTATTCTTATTATTTAAGAACTGTCATTTTCTTGGTTACCTCAAATTTATCTGCCTGCATCTTATAGAAATAAACGCCGCTTGATAAACGGGAAGCATCAAATGTTACATCATATTGTCCAGGCTGTTTGGTCTCATTTACCAATGTTGATATTTTGTTTCCCAATATATCATATATTGAAACATTTACATTGCTCTTCTCCGGTACCTGGAAACTTATCTTTGTAGATGGATTGAATGGATTAGGATAATTCTGGCTCAATCCGAATACCGAAGGTATATTGGTATAATTCACTTCTACTGTATTCAGTTCTTTTGATCCGCCGTCGT